>Ga0307476_10000062_pt1 | contig 111892 bp, 87 predicted proteins | sample atmos_gasesECM2C_2_FD_203314 | JGI IMG/M metagenome (GOLD analysis project Ga0307476, IMG submission 203314) | Hardwood forest soil microbial communities from Morgan-Monroe State Forest, Indiana, United States - atmos_gasesECM2C_05 | ecosystem: Environmental > Terrestrial > Soil > Temperate... | reverse complement strand
ATGTGATCCTAAGCAACAATTCGGTTGGCTTCACCGTGCCTGGTTACTTTGCGACCCCGGGTTGGGATCCAGCCAGCGGATGGGGAACGCCACGCGCAGGGAAACTTCTGCCGTTGCTGGTGAAAGGCCGGTAAAGAACTGACTGCGAGTGAAGGATTGCCAGTTGATAGCAATCAGCGGAAAGCAAACTCGCTGTCGCAACGCATTTCAACATGAAATTTACGCCTAGGCTTCACTAGCGTTTAGTAGAGGCAGAGAGGCCGGAATCTGATTCGGCGCGGCGGGTCTGCGAACGTTTGTTTTCGTCTATTTTCACTCTTGGATTCTTCCCCCCGAGACTCCAGGATTTACATCGGTGCCATGGCAGCTGCCCGTGCGGGGTCTCGCAGGACGGTGTAACTTTCAAGGGTTGCGCCAGATTCCGGCGTTTATTGAATGCTATTGAATTCTGTAGACCGCAAGTGATTGATGATGAACGTATTGGGGCTAGGCACGAACACTCGATTGATCCCTGTTGAGCGCTGGTGCTCTAACCGCTACAGAATTGTCTACACTCGAATGGGGTGAACCCCTTCATTGAGACAATTCCTGTGTCTACACCTGCCGTCATTTGTTGAAGTGAACCCTCACGTGAAAGTCCGTACTTTTAACGGCTAATGGGATATCGCGGGTTGGTGTGAACCCTTCTCTCAGTGCTCCTCAAGCCAACCGATCAGATTCATCCAGGGACCTTGGGTGCCAGTGACGTCAGTGCCTGCGAAGGAAAACAACTTGAGCTGTTTTTCGGATTCCAAGTCAAGCGCCCACACATCAACGGGAGGTGCTGCCTTGAATCTGGCTTGCCCGCCGACTATCTTTGGATTGGCCGCTAGGGTAAGCCTGTTGCCGGAGAGTGAGAGATGCACAAAGGACGGATCAAAATCGACCCGCAAGGAAAATGTCTTCTGGGTTCTTTTCGCCAGATCCAAGGTATAGAGATACACCCCAGGATGCTCCGGACCATGCTCTTGGTCCGCAAGGAGATACCGACCGTCGGGCAGTATGCCGATCAGAACTGCCGCCATGCTATCGGAAGGCTCTAGACCGTCAATTTTCGGATGTAACGCGGCCTCAGGGGCCAGTCGCTCCGCTCTGTCCCCATCCTCGTTCATCACGTAAGTCCCAACTGGCGAATTCGGCGCAGTCCAAAACGCTTCGTCGCTATCGCCGCTCAGCGAGATCGCGAAAAAAATTCTCTTGTCATCGGGCATCCATCCGAATCCCCACGCCGAACCGAACCTCCAGCCGGTCCTCTCCTCCGAACTGTATCTGAGAGCAATCTTTCGCAGCAGTTTCCCCGTCATAGTGTCATTGATAAATAGGTAGGTCTTTCCGCCGATGTAGTGGGTGTGGGCGATCCGGGACCCCGACGGATTCACAAACAGGTTTCCGAAGTTGGGGCTTTGCGCTTCGTCTTCGATGGCAAACATCTTGCGCGCCTTGCTCGACCCATCCGTGGAAAGCTCGTAGACAGCATCAGGTTCGTATCGACCGTTCGCCTTGGCCTGGCGATCGGCGGCCAGCGCGAAGATCCTCGCGCGTGCTGCCGCTATTCCTCCTCTCTGGAGTGTTGTTCCTCCCGGTAAGAGCATGAACTCGGCATTTGCATCAGAAAATACCAAGCGTTTCTTGCCAGTCTCCGGATCAATTGCAAAAATGTCTGTTCTGTATTCGGGAATGGATACCCTAACCAGTCGGTTGGTCGCCGGATAGATAATAGACTGATCGGTTATCGAATACAGCACCGACTCGCCGGCCCAAACGGTCGGCGCGACACACACAAACCCGCACAGCACCAATAACCATCGCCTCATAACTTAACCCGCGACGTCTTCATTATCCCGCGCCACAAGGAGCGGCCGAAAGTTACCAGCATCATGCCGCAGTCTGGAACTTGGCCCGGCCAGAGAGAGGAATCAATCGGCATCTACCTTTGACGGCTGACAAGATATTCACAGTTGCGACGCGAACCAGAATATAGTACTATCGCGCACTTACCGAAAGCCGAGCCCCTGAGATCCCCTTCCGTCTGTGAGGTCATTATGGTGCCGCGTTCGAAAGCCAAGACACTCGCTTTTTTCCTAATGCTCGTTTCCTGCTCTTTCCTTTTCAGCCAGGATCAGTTGGTAATGTCATCCCGCCGTGCCGGCGTCTTGATGCGTCCTCTCGCGAGCCATACGGGTAAGCGGGCCGGTGCAAACGGTGCCCCGCCTAGTGGCGGCGCGACCGTCACCCCCGAAAATCTGTGGCGATTCCCCGCCGAGCAGCCGAATGTGCAAAGTCTGCTGTCGTCCCCTGACTTCTTCGGCGGCCTTTCCGTGATTACTCCCGACAGCAACGGGCAATATGATGCATACTTTCGCGACTACTTCATCGCCGGCGAAGCTTTTATATCAAACGCCCAGAACGGCGATAGCTACGACGCTACATTGATAGCCACCCCCCCGACCGGCGGCGGGGAACCTTTTCCCCCGATCAACTTTTATGCCACTTTGAACGGCGACACCAACTGTTTTCTTGCCCAGACCCAGTTCCCGCAGCCGCCCGCGACGCCGATATGTGGGAGCACTAGCCTCGACGTATTCTGGGTCGGCAGCGCCCAGTGCAATGACGGCCCGGGTTGGTATTTTCAGTACACGATCAATGGAAACCCAGCGGCTTCCTCAAACCCCTTCTATGTCCATCCTAGGATTCCAGTAGACAACGCGTCCCAGCAACCGAGTGTTCTAGCGCTTGCGCAGGGGCAAAATCAGGAACTGGGGCAACTCGAACCGTGGGCCCTAGAAGCTTACGACACTGATTGTTATACGGTTACCAATGGAAAACGATCGAAACCCTTTTATTGTGACGGAAGGACCGGTCAGCAGCAATTCACCATTGCGGCGAAAGGTTGTTTCTTAACCGATAGCGCTATGCTTCTGACTTACCACGGCTACAGCGCCACTCCGAGCTACAGTGTTTTGCCCGGCAGCACCAACGGGTTAAACATGTACCTTAATGGACTAGGCTTGCTTGGTTACGATCATGATAGCAATGTAAATCCTGAGGGTCTGAATTCATTTGCCAAGTCGCAGCAGAGTTCTTTTGTCGAAGTGGACAGAAAGGCTTGCATCGGCCCGGCTTGTGACTCTGCGATATATGCGGATGTCTGTAGTCTAGGCCCGCAGATGCTTGGCGTTAACGACACCGGGAACACGTACCCGTCATGCAGTAATCCGCCGTTAGGGTGTCCTCGGGCCGGCCAGTTAACGCTAGACCACTGGGTGACCGTCGTCGGCCAACCTGACGACAAGCGTTCATGGATCATCGAGGATCCAGCAGGCGGATTGCAAGATACAACGACGGCTCTCCAGGGCTATACCCCGTACCTCGCATATCGGGCCTTCTCGGGACCCGAGTTTAACAATCCGCCGAATGCGATAGGAATCTCGCTGTTTTCACCAGCTGAGCTGATCTTAACGGATCCTTCAGGTAATAGGGTCGGGCTCGATCCCGTCACTGATACCTCTTATGACGAAATCCAGGGCTCTGGTTACATTGCGAGCTTTCTGACTGACGATGACGCGATTGGTATCGCTCAGGGACAAGCTGATGCACCGGAAGTCAAAGAGTTGAGGGATACTCATCCGCAAGCTGGACAGTACACCATCACGGTCACAGGAACGGGTGCCGGGACCTACTCGATGCCCGTGTACCTGACCGATCAGAACGGCGTCACAAACTTCACAGAATTGGATAACATTCCCACCAACGCGGGAGTGGTTCATAAATTCACTTTCACTTACACAAGCCCGTTCCCAAGCTCGACTCCCGGCCCTGTGGCGCTCTCCGGCGCAATCTCAAGTGCCAATCAGTTTCTTGGTTTCGCGAGCCCATTCGTTGCCGCCACCTTGGTCCCTTCAGGGGTGAATAATTTCCCGCTCCTCATCTTCTACGGTTCGACCACGTATCCCGGCACCTTCGCGGCGTCTTTGAACGGGCAAGATATTCACACGCTCTTTAGTCCTGCCCCAGGGACATTCCAGGGAGTTAATATTCCTCTGCCCAACGGCGAAAGCACACTGACGCTGCAAATCAACGGCATCACGTCCAGCGGTCAAGTCACTACAGATACTGAGACTCTGCTGTTTGACGTTGGAGGCTCTGCTCCTTCCGCTCCCACGGGACTAACAGCCATTCCAGTTAGCACCAGCGAGATCGACTTGTCGTGGACCGCGAGCGCTTCGAGCGGCGTTGGCAACCCCGCTGTTACCTACAGCGTATTTCGCAGCACGACCAGAGGTTTCACGCCCTCCGCTAGCAATCAGGTTGCGAGTGGACTCACCTCTACCTCGTACGCCGACACCGGACTGGCTGTTTTCACAAAGTTCTTCTATGTGGTCGAAGCTGTTACCCCGTTTGCCTCGTCGGCAGCCTCCAATCAGGCAACCGCAAGAACGCAACCAATCGTCTCGGGAGGAACGGTCAGCAGTATCAGATCGAATTTCAACGGTACAGCCATCGCCAGCGGCGATTACATCTGGTTGAGTGCTGTCTTTCAGCCCAAGAGCCTGCCAAACGCTCCCGTAGTGTTCTTCGTGCGCAATTCAATGATCACCTTCACGGCAAATGGGACGAATTACAGAATCCCGACGCCCGATGCAGACATTACCTTTGACCCAAGCGAAACGACGGCCACGACCAATTTCAACGCTTCGATCGACCAGTGGCAGACACTGATGCCATCGGGCGGCTTTGCGGGAAATACCCTCCTCGACGCCGTAGAGTTTCCTGTGCCGAGTCCGGGTGGCCTGCCGGGTGGAATTCAAAACGTAACTTGGACAGCCAGTTTCTCGACCGACACGGCTGGAGTCAGTCTTAATTGGCAATGGGCTTCGGCGGCCTACTCCTCCTTTAGCACTAACTATGACGAGTTAGGCGTCAAGCCAGTGGATGACAACAAGGTGAGTGAATACCAGAATTCCGATCATGCGGGCACGCCGGAGAACTACAAGACGTATGTCACAGGCGGCGCTATGGGTGGCGGTGGATCGAACTACACGGGGAGCAATAGTGGCACTACATCGGTGAATCCAGTTGTAGTGACAAGTAGTGGTGGGGGTGGAGGGACTTCCTAAACTCCCCCGCGAGGCAAATCATCCCTTGATTGGAAGGGCGGTTTGCTTACTCCTGCAGAACACGGATTGAAGACGCTGGCTTTGCCCTTATGCACACCGGGCCCCAATTCTTGTCCTGACGAGGGAAGAAAGCTCTGCTTCCGAGAATAAGACCCGACAAACCTAGAAGTTCTTCGACGAGCGGGACACGAGTACTGAACTCCCTCCTAGGATTGCAACTCCGACAGATGGCAGGAAGAGCCATCATGGGTTCGATTCTTTCCTTCGGAGACCGATACGCTTCGATGGAAGTATCAGTGTTATTCAATGCTAAGCTTTCAGCCGCGGCCTACAGACACCAATGAGAATCACGCGACGAGAGTTCCTGAAATCGAGCGCGCTGACCGCAGCTGCGACACTAGCGCCTCCGTCCGCAACGAAAGCCGCATTTGCTAATGGAGGGGAAGCCCAATCGCATCGGCTACTAGATGGATGGGAATATTACCGTGGCGCACTCGGCGGCATATGGGATGCCTGGCGTTCAGACAGCGGCAACGAGATTAGTTGGCATCGCGTACAACTGCCGCACTGCTTCAATTCCCGCGATGCTGTTGATCCAGATGAGCCGTATTACGAAGGACCCGGTTGGTATCGAAACAAGCTCAAAATCGCCAACCCATTTCTGGATGGACGCACCCTTCTGCACTTCGAGGGTGCGGGGCAGAAAAGTGAGATATTTGTTTACCTGGAGAGGATCGGTCAACACGTCGGCGGCTATGACGAATTCGTAGTTGACATCACCGAGGCTGCAGCCAGGGTTCTCAAGAATGCAAGCACCACGGGCGAACTTCCGGTTGCAGTGATGTGTGACAACTCACGCGATCTGGAGATGATTCCATCCAGCCTCAATGATTTTGATCGCTTTGGAGGACTGTACCGCTATGTGAACCTCGTTTACTTGCCCGCTATCTCCCTCGAACGGGTCCATATCGATGCTGTAGTGCAGCCCTCGCAACCTGCAAAGGTCTCGCTTAAAGCTAGGCTCTACAATCCTGGGTTAGTCAATGATGAGGTCGCCATACTTGTCCGCATCTTCGATCCAAAGGGCTCGATCATTCACACCGTTTCGCAACGGATAGGGGCTTGGGAGGGTGAACGTGAACTCTCAACATTTCTTGTGGAAGCGCCGAACCTTTGGTCGCCGTCGCGGCCTGCACTGTATCGCTGTGAAGTCACATTGACCAGTCGACGTGGAGCAATCACCACCACAGAACCCTTTGGGTTGCGCTACTTTGAATTTATGACCCACGGGCCGTTCAAACTTAACGGCGAACGTCTGCTTCTCAGAGGCACACAACGCGAAGAGGACCATGCTGGATTCGGAGCTGCCATGCCCGAGGAACTTGTTACGGCAGAACTAATGCTGATCAAGGAGATGGGTGCAAATTTCATCGGCCTTGGCCATCATCAGCAGTCGCGCGCTGTGTTGAGGCTGTGCGACGAACTTGGCTTGATTGTCATGGAAGAGATCCCATGGTCTCGCGGCGGGCTCGGAGAAGAGCATTACAGGCAGCAGGTGCGACAGACGCTTCGCGCTCAAATCGACCAGCATTACAACCACCCGTCAATCATCATTTGGGGGCTAGGAAACGAGAACGACTGGCCGGGCGATTTTCCGGAATTTCGCAAAACCGAAATACGGGACTTTGTGAAAGAACTGAACGAAGAAGCACATACACTCGACCCTTCGCGCAAAACACTGATCCGGCGTTGTGACTTCGCCAAAGATGTGGTGGATGTCTATTCCCCATCTCTGTGGGCAGGGTGGTACCACGGGCGATACACAGATTACCGGGCACGATCTGAAGAAGAGATGAACAAAGTAGATCACTTTCTTCACCTAGAGTGGGGAGCAGACAGCCACGTGGGACGCCATTCCGAAGCTATTGGTCACCCCTCTTCAGTGAATCTGGGTGATCCACGGCTTGGACAAGATCGCCTAGAAAGTGTTTCTGCAGGGAGCTTAGGTCCTGCTTTTCGGGACGGGGATTGGTCCGAAACGTATGCTTGTAACCTCTTCGATTGGCACCTTAAGGAGCAGGAGGAAATGCCCTGGCTGACGGGGACTGCTCAGTGGATATTCAAAGACTTTTCCACGCCCCTCCGGCCAGATAATCCCATCCCATTCGTTAATCAAAAGGGTCTCGCCGAGAGGGATCTCACTCTCAAGGAAGGTTATTATGTGTTCCAGTCGTATTGGGCGAGCGAGCCCATGGTTCACATCTACGGTCATTCCTGGCCGGTGCGTTGGGGTTCTCTCGACGAGGAGAAATTGGTGAAGGTCTATTCCAATTGTGAAACAGTGGAGCTGTTCGTAAACGGAAGCTCATGCGGCACGAAGAGGCGCTACAGCCAAGATTTTCCCGCAGCGGGATTGCGATGGCTGGTGAAGTTCAGGGCCGGCGAAAACCGTCTCCGAGCTGTAGGAAAGAAGAATGGCACGCAGCAAATTGATCAGCGTGACTTTGAATACCGAACAGAAATTTGGAAAGATCCTGCGCGGCTTGAAATCCGCGAAGCATCCCGTCATGCCAACGAAGTGACGGTTGAAGTTCTGGTGCTTGATGTCAATAGAGTACTCTGTCTTGACGCACGAAATCGTGTACGGTTTGGAATTACCGGCGACGGAGTCCTAGTCGACAATCTGGGTACCTCACGGGGGTCGCGTTTCCTTGAGGTCAGCAACGGCAGGGCACAAATCACCCTGCTGACAAATGGAGGTAAATCAATGGTAAGCGCACGTTCCAAGACACTACCCACTGCGTTCTTCGGCGTGGAATAGTACTTCCTATTCTATTTCGACAGACTGACAGGAATCGAATGACTACGCCAACCATCCTCTTCCAACCCCCAAATCATGTCGGACTTGGACATATAAATCGTCTGTCTGCGATCGCACTTGCACTCCGGCAAATCGACCCAGAAATTCGCGCTCCTTTCGCGGTTGAAGGGGCCGCTCACGTCCTCCTTGACGCACTTGATCTTCCCTATGTCCCATTGCCGAGCACGCACTTGATGCAGGAGAACAAGTACTGGAGCTCATGGACGGAAGGCGAACGCGCTGGTTTGTCCGTTAGCGTCGCGCGCGCTGTTTTGGCAAGTGTAGATCCTCAGCTTGTCGTCTTCGACTGTTTTCCAAACCAAGGGTTTCTTTCGGCGGTACTTGAAAGGCAAGTGCCGATGGCCCTGTGCATCCGCGAAATGCGAAATCTCGATAAGTACCTGGAAGAGGTAAGTGATCTCCTGCCGCGAGTGAGTCTCATCCTAGTTCCTCATGATGCGGGCACGTTCGATCTTCCTGAGGCACTGAACGCAAAAAGCCGCTTTGTGGGGCGTGTAATGAAACCAGTCAAGCTTATCCAAAAGGAGGAAAAGAGAAACCCCAACTGCCTGCGAGTAGTTGTGAGCGGTGGGGGAGGCGGATATCCGGGGACCTTCAAGTTCTACAATCTGGCAATGAGAGCCGTCTCAGAGCTGCGGCAAAGCTATCCGAAACTGGAAGCTCGAACAGTGGTCGGACCTCTGTTCCGCGATTGGTCACTGTTGGAGCCCATGAATGGCATTTCAATGATCCCCTTTGATCCCGATCCATTCGCGACGTTTGCCTCCGCCGACTTGGTCATCTCCGTCGCGGGATACAACACCGTCACCGAGTTGCAGTGTGTCGGGACGCGAACCATTCTGTTGCCGGCCGAGCGCTTGTGGGACGATCAGTTCTCGCGTGCTGAACGGACGGCCCGCATGTACCCGCATTTCCGCATCTTCCGCGGTTCGAGTCACATGGATCTTGCGAATGTAGCTCGCGGATTCTTGACAGAGCCGGTCCCCACTGCACGCATGAGCGTTCCCGACGGCGGTAGCAAAGCGGCTTGGTGTTTGCGATCTATGATAAAGAAACATCTGCGTTTGGCTGAGCGGCAACCGAATCAATGATTGGTGATCTTTGCGTCCGCCGATAGCGTCTGAAGTACGGCAAGGGACTGTACGCGAGTCGGCATTTGTCACAAGGGGTCCTTTGTTCTCAATCGGGAAATGATGAAGGTGAGAAACGCTGTCCGCTGCGGGCATCGTCATTATTCAGCGACTGTCCCCTTCGCCCTCAACGACCCGGATAAGCGCCCTAAGATTTCCTCCCGATACCTCCTCGGCTGTGCCAATTGTCCCGTGCTGAATGTGAAGTGAGGCGGGATTGGAAAAGAAAGTCGTCTGTAGACGATTTTGCGGCGGTGCCAGTCCTCAGGCTATGCAAGAGATCCAAATGTTTCGCGGCTTCCCGACGTGGACCCCCTGGGCTAAAACCAGTGGGCCGACCAGCAGGACTGTAAGAGATTGAAAACAAATGGTCGGGGAGAGAGGATTTGAACCTCCGACCCCCTGGTCCCGAACCAGATTCCAGCGTTTATTGAACGCTATTGAATTCTGTAGACCGCAAGTGCTTGGTGATGAATGTGTTGCGGTCTCGACCTGGTGCGTTGTTGCTCTTAGTTGAGCTTTGGTGCTCCGGCCGTTACAAAATCATCTACACCCGAATCGTCGACAGAGAAACTTGAGGCGGTAACCGCCGCTCACGCGCAGAAATCGACGCTCATAGTCTCCGTTTCAGCATTTGCCAAGTTTATCGACTCCGGAAAACTCGTTCACAGTGATTTCAAAAACTGCTGCACTTGGCGCTTCTCAGTGGATGTCAGCTGGTCGTAGCGTTTTCGGACTGTTGTCGCTTCGCCACCGTGGCGTGCGATTGCGGCTTCGGTGCCGGGCGAGTTTCCGTCGTGCATCAAGTCTTGGCGGAATCGCACGCCCCAGAGTGGTGCGGTGCGGAACTTGTTGGCGGTGGATTGGTCCAGGTATTCGGGCTTGGCTGCTTGCGGGATGCCATCTCCCGTGCCGACATCGTGCAGCAGGAAGTCGCTGTAGGGATGGATGACCGCATTGCCCAGGAACTTCGGAACTTTGTAGGTGCCGCCGTTGATGCTGGTTCCTGGCTTCACGGTCTTATAGGTCGCGACGTGGCAAACTACGCAGCCGATCTGAATGAAGAGCTTTTCTCCGGCTTGAGCGTCGGGGCTTGCGGCGAGGTTGGCGTCGCGGGCTGGCGGGCTTGTGTGACGGATTTCATCTACCAGGCGCTCCAGGTCGGTCTTGTGCGTATTGGCGTCCGGAGTGTCGAAGGGGGTGGGGCCGTCGCTGGCTGCGTGCGTGGAATATTCATCCGGGTAGAGGCGGTTGCGCATGCCGAGCTCATTGCGCAGCGAATCGGCACAGGAGGACATCAAGCTGCTGTGCTGGCTCTTCCACCCGAAGCGGCCTACCTGCATTTTAGTTGAGGATTCGCTTGCTTCGAGCACCGGAGCGCTGACCATCACGCCCGCGATCCTAAGGTTGACTTGGTGCTGTTGCTGGGCGTTCTGCTCGATGTCGCGGCTGTCGATGGCTTCAATGTAACCGTCGCCCAGGAGGCTGAGGGAGACTCGTTCCCCGGAGATTCTCTTGTCTGAAGTCGCTTGAGCCGATTCTCCTTGTCTATGATGAATACCGCCTTCAGAAGCTGGGATGAACTTTCCGTCGAGCAACAATCCTATCCGCTGGATTGTCATCGAGCTTCCGCCGAATTTAGCTGGCAAGCTGTGACAGCGTTCACAGTTTACCGCGTTGTGGGGGTAAGAGCTCGATTGACCAAACGACCGCGCCAATAACAATGACAGCCCAAAAAAAAGCGTCCAGGGATAAAATGAAAACGCGGTTGTTCCCCAGCGTGGTCTAGTAGGGCCCATAGAACAGTAACGACATCAAGAAATAGATTGCTTACCCACAAACCTCGTATATGGAGGAACACAGAATGCCCGCCGCCCAAGCAAAGCTTCAGCGGGGCACACTCGAGAGCAGAACTTAAGCTTATGCTGGGTTATCCGCCCCTAATCGAAGTTGTAGTCAACCGCAACGTCCTTCCACTCCGCCTCCTTAGCTTCGATTTTGCCGTCACGACACCCTCTGCATTTAATCTCCAGCTTGTTATTCGAATTCCATTCGAAGGTTACGTGTGTGGCTCGAAGGTCCACACCGAAGACAGTCTTTCGATCGCGCCTGAGCAAATGTGCAAAATGGCTTGATCGCAAATCAGTTACTCTGACGCAAGAGATCCAGCTCCCAACCGCTCCCGTGTCGCCTTCGATCAAATCCGCCTTGTAACTTCCGCCGGGAGAGACGCGCTCAGCGGTAACATGCTCAGTCCCTAAACAAGAAGTCATAATTGCCGTCAGCGAGCAGGCACACAGCAAAGCCAAAGATTGGAAGGTCTTCTTCATTTTCCGCACGGCAGCAGTTGTTTCCATATCTGGTAGTAGTATCCGTTCGCAATTTGATCTTGATCAGCCGCCTGGTCCCCGTATGGTGGGATGAGATAGGGAATCCCGTTCCCAAGGGGCAATCCGAGGTTAAAGGCCCTGTAGTCATGAGCAAGGCCGGCGGCGCCCTGACAGAAGTATAGTGGCCAGCCTATTGCGCCGCACGTCGCACCGTAGTTGAAATTTCCGAAGTCGGTATACTGGTCACCTTGTTGCTTGTAGTCCCAAGGTCCGCTGGTGTTCACCATGTTATAAAACCACGCGAGCTGGGTGCCTGTGTAGTCTCCTCCGATATCATTCATGGCATATTGCGTGAGCATGATATTGAAGTCGACGCTGGTTCCCAATGGCGCTGGCGGCGCAGTGAATGGGTTGCCCCCGCAGCCGCATGACCTTCCCGCCATGCCTGAGCCTCCGCCTCCGCCATACCCGCCTCCGCTGCTTAGCCCGAAGGGATCGATCAAATTGGCGGGACTTCCAAAAGCATAGCCGTACAGGTTTACATTGCCGCCTCCGAATCCAAGCGGGTCTTCGGAGATAAATCGTCCGAACTGCGGGCTGTAGTACCTCGCCCGATAAAAGTATAGCCCGTCAGCGTCATTCTCCCGCCCGGTGTACTCGAACACGTTAGTGCTTGTCCCCCCGGAACTTGTCGTATTGCCATAAGGATCATAGCCATATTGGGTCGTGATGTTGCCTGATGAATTCGCCAAAGCCAGAACGCTGCCCAAGGCATTAGTAATCGGACTGTATGTCCCCGTCGAGTCAGTGCGGTTGAAGAACTCGTCGATACCACCAAGGATTCGGTTCGCGACGGGGGTGGTTCCGGAAAGCTCCTGTCCCGCGCTCCACCCTTCGTACAACAGGTTGTTCCCAGCGGCATTGAGACTTCTCCGTCCGTAGGAGTCATACTGGAAACTTGTGCTTCCCCGGCTAATCAGTTCATTGCGACCATTCCAGGTATAGGCCGCGACGCCGTCGTTCAGAATATTTCCGTTGGCGTCGGGAGTGATCGTCGTGCCGTTCCAGTTCGTCAGCTCGTTGGCCACGTCATAGGCTGCGAGTGTCGTCGCCTGAGGGAAGCCCGTAGCAGCCAGACTCCCGCCCATCTGAGTGCGGCGACCAGCAGCGTCGTATTGGTAGGTGAGACTGCCCACCGCTGTCGTCCCCAATGTATAGGTTATGCCTGTAATACGAGAGTCGTTATCGTAGCCGTAGGTCAGCAGGATTCCGTTGGGCAGAGTCAACGAGTTGCGCCGGCTGGCATTGTCTTAATAGTAGTTCACTGTCGGCTGGCCAGTACGGTCGCAGTGCTACAACCCAGAGCGCCGAGAAACCCACCGGATTGCCAGGCGACTGAGGAAGTACCACCACAAAGTTCCAAGGATCCCAAAATTGATAAGCTGATTTACTCCCGCGAACATCAAACCCGACATAACTAGGGAAAAGGGAAAATCGGCGACGATTAGGTAATACCATCCCTTCCCTATATGGCCGAACCAGAGTGCAAGGCAAGCGCCAAAATGGATGGACGGAAGAACAAAAGCCAACAATGGGTTCCCGGGGCGTGCGTTATTTTCTCTCATTACAGACAGGCGCTTGTGACACAAAAATGATTTTGAGATTTATCGACCAACTAAGAAAGTACATCTTTCTAGATTCAGCGGCTACTATCGGTCCTGGCGACAATTTCCTACATATGAGCTTAGCCGCCAGATTTGCTGCACTGTTGTGAGTTTTTACCCACCCCAAATGGATTACCAATCATCGTGTTTATCGATATACCAGTGTCGGTAACGACAGCCGCAAAGGATCAAGTCCAAGCCTCGCAGAGGCTATGGGAAGTCCCTACAACGCATTCAGGTGCAAACGAGTGGCTCCCAAAGATGTTATTTGTGAGGGTTAGCGGACAAACACGGCAGAAGAGACTCGAACTCGGGAAGCGTCCTGATTACCACCAAGTCAACAGCCGTAGCTCCAGCACACCACAGAAGGGCAGTTCGGATTAGGGAACGCGTCTGCCCAAACTCTCCGAACTCCGGTCGAAACGTCAGACGGTCAGCGACAGCTCTCAATATGGTGTACTCATCGGGAATATGAAGGGACCCTGTCTCGATCAAGTCTAGGAGTGTATTTATACAGTTCAATACCACCGCATCGGGGTCTTTTTCCTTTTCGACAACCAGATCAATGGCACCTCGAATGTTACAGATGAAGTTATATTTGTGGTCAGCCTTCACACTGCTCGGCAGTACTAACGCCAGTCGCTCCAACGCACCTCGACAGAGGGCTTCGTCGCCGAAAGCGATCATTCGCCCATTACATCGAATCGGAGAATCTTTGTCCCCAATAACTTCCAGCAAGAACACGTCGGCCGAGCGGTCACGCATCCCGAAGGACAAGCCGATTGGGGTAATCATCTCCGCATTATCAAACGCTAAGAACTCTTGAAGGTTCATTGCGGCTACTCTATCTCTTAGGTCGTCGGTCTGCCCATTTTTTGATTTTATTATGATCACTGCCAGGACCAGTGCCGTCCGGGCACCCGGCAGGGCCAAACTCCTCTTTGCAAATGCGGTCAGCGAAATCCTTCCCTGATTCGTCTGGAAGGGGCAGTCCGTACTTTTCAGCCTAGGTAGGGCGAATGTTTTCCTTGCCGGCCATGGGTTGAGAACCGCTGCACCCCGACCAACCATAAGCGCTGCACAGATTTCTGAACTGATTATAGTCATACCATGCCAGAGCCAAGTCGAGACCCACCGTAGTTGAGCACACGAATCATCTTGCCAGCAGCGTTCGTGCCAACCGAATACTGGATAATGAAAGCACGCCACAGCTGCAGGACTTCTGTCGCGACAGGCGTCCTCCGCGTCAGCAGATGATCGAAAACGTCATATGTGTACGTGATCTCTCGTTGTTGGTTCCTTGCTGCCGCGCGTCCTGCGAGAATTACCTTCCATATGGTAAACCGTGAGATGGGCTCGATACTCTATCTCGATTTTCGCCTAGCTCTTGCCCGTCGAAATGCAATTACTCCGACGATCGCAGATGGAAAAAGCAGTGTCACTGCCAGTACGGGAGGCAGTTCATTGCGAAGTAGCTCTTCGGGACTTCCAAGACAACTGATGTCTGGATTCTGAGGCAAGAAATAGACTGGTACAGTCTGTCCTAGGGCTATTTTGTCAACCGGCGGACTGCCCATTCCTGGCACTCCCACGTCCGTGTGGGCTACTTCGCCGGCCCTGAACGAATACTCAATCTGGTTGTGAGGTTTCCGCGTCATCGCAATACCCTGAGTCGAGACCCCACTGTTCTTCAATCGATAGTAATCAAGTGCTTTCCGACCCGTCACGGCCGCGAAAGCGAGGACTAATACAGTCCATATGAACAAATATGCCAGACAGCGCCCCATGAATCTCCTCAACCCAGGTTCAGCAGCCGCAACCTCTGCCAGCAACAGTTGCCGCCCCTGTTGTTGTAGACATATACGAAAACCCAGCTCCTCCTCCCGGGCCAAATGTTAGTGACGTAGTCCAGACGCTGCCCGAGGACGAGTATTGGTATTCGCCGATCCAGAAGTTGAAGGTGAAAGTATTGAACGGACCCCGTAGTTGGCACGCGCTTGTTGCGTTGGTGACGAAACCGCCCCCGCCCACTCCCGCGTAGCCACCGACCACCCCATTAGCGCCGCCGGTCGGGAGACCTGGATACGCCCATCCTGTGTTTTCTCCACCAGCAAAACCTCCTACCGTCCCAGCGACACCGACATTGGTTCCTCCTTCTCCACCCCCAAAGAGTCCCACCGCCACGCTCCCAGTCCCTGTTCCGCCCCAACCTACACCCACTCCCGCACTTGCTCCGCCCGTAGCTCCAACTCCCCAGGTTCCGAATGGGTCGCTAAAGTTCGCGGGGGAACTCCAGACGTACCGATACAGATTGGAGTCGTTTCCAGCGAACCCAATCGGGTCTTCGGAGATGAATCGTTGAAATTGCGGGTCGTAATACCTAGCGCGATAAGAGTATAGCCCGTTTCCATCGTTTTCACGCCCGGTGTACTGAAACACGTTAGTACTTGTACCTCCGGAAGATGTCATATTGCCAAATGGATCGTAGCCGTATTGCGTCGTAATGTTACCCAAGGAATTCGTCAGCGCCAGAACACTTCCCAGCGAGTCAGTGACCGGACTGTAGGCACCTGTCGTATCCGTGCGATTGAAGAACTCGTCGATTCCGCCAAGAATCCGGCTCGCAAGAGATGTGGTCCCAGAAAGCTCCTGCCCCGCGTTCCAGCCTTCATACAACAGGTTGTTTCCAGCCGCGTTGAGAGTTCTGCGTCCGAAAGAATCATATTGGAAACTTGTGCTTCCCCGTGTGATTAACTGATTCCGGGCATTCCAGGAGTACGCGGCCACGCCATCGTTCACAATATTTCCGTTGGCGTCAGGTGTGATCGTCGTCCCGTTCCAGTTGGTCAGCTCGTTGGCCACATCGTAGGCTGCAAGTGTCATCGCCTGAGGGAAGCCCGTAGCAGCCAGACTCCCGCCCATCTGAGTGCGCCGACCGGCAGCATCGTACTGGTAGGTGAGACTGCCCACCGCTGTGGTCGTCCCTAGAGCGTATGTCATGCCCGTAATACGAGAGTCGTTATCGTAGCCGTAGGTCAGCAGAATTCCGTTGGGCAGGGTCAACGTGTGGCGACGATTAGCATTGTCATAGCTAAAGATAGTTGTGTTTGTGTTAATCGGACAGGTGCCTTGCCCAACGCCAGTGAGCCGGCTAGCCGTGTCGTATGAGTAGCAAACGCTAGGCTGGCCGCTAACGGTTGCGCTGGTCAGGCGGCTGTCGTTGTCGTACTGGTAGGCGACACTGCCCTGCGGCGTGGTCTCTGAGGTCAGTCGATCCAATCCGTCAAAAACCGGAGTGATGGTACCTGAGGTCGTATCAACGACTTTCGTGAGGCGATTCCCGCTGTCGTACGTGTAGTTGACCGTGCTTTCGTAGGTGTTTGGCGACACGAAGCCGTAACCAGCGAAAGTACGTCGGTTGACGCCATCATATTGGTAGTTTGAGACTTTATTGCGGCGGTCGGTGAAACTTGTGAGATTGCCGAGTTGATCGAAGATGTACGACTCCTGCCGCTGCAAGGGATCGGTGCGACTTAGCAAGTGATCGAATAGGTCATACGCATACACCGTCTTATTGTTCGTTCCCTGTTGCCGCGCATCTTGCACTGTATAGAGGTTCCCGTTGGCGTCGTAGGTGATTGTTGTGACATCTTGTAGCGGATCTGTGATCTGAGTGAGTTGATTGTAGTTGTTGTATCGGTACTTGGTGATGTGCCCCAAGGGATCGGTGCGCTGAACCAAACGTCCCGCGCCATCGTTGAAAAAGGAGGTTGTGTTAAGCAGCGGGTCGGTCATGCCAATGAGGTCTGCAAAATCGTAGGTGAACTGAGTTGTATCCTGCATGGCGTCGGTCATGGAAGTTGGCCGGCCCATGCCGTTATACGCGAAAGTAGTCTGGTGCCCTAGCGGATCGGTGACGCTCGTGGCATTTCCATAGGTGTCGTAACTCAGGGAGGTTGTATTGCCGAGCGGATCTGTCACCGTAATCGGATTGCTGAAGACGTTGTCGTACGATGCATTGACCGTTACCGCATTTGACGTTCCACTCAACCATGTAATCGAGGTGGGATTGGCGTCAACGTCGAAGTTATAGGTAGTGACCCTGCCGAGCTGATCGGTGATGGTGTTGATCAGGTTATCCGCGAAGTAGGTGTACGTGGTGGTTTCCTGCTCCGGCTTGCCCAGTGCGCGGATGTCGCTGGAAGTGTACCCATTCTGGTTGAATGTGACTTGGCGCGTATAACCTCGCGGATCAACAACATTCACCTGGCTTACGAGAGGCACAAAACCTTCATTGCAGGTAGTACAGGAGCGAAAGTTGAGAACCTGATACGGAGCGGGACCGCCTGATCCGCTGTTAGCCGTAAACGTCACATTTTGCGTATTCGATGTCGTGGTCCAGTTGTACTGGTAAAAGCTGGTTCCATCAGCTAGGTATTGCTGGTAAACCATGCCCGCGCTGGTGTAGGTGTTTGTGAGATACGTGATCAGGCGCGGGTCTTCTATGGTAGTCATGCGGTTCGATGAGTCGTAGGCGTAAGTCCATAGACCGCCGTTTGCATCCGTCACAGTCCACAGCGGGCCACTGGGATAATAGGTGTATTGCACGTTCCGTCCGATATTGTCCGTAGCCTTCGTGACGCGATAAGAACTGTCATACACGAACTGAATGTAACGCCCGCTCGGAGAAGTGATTTGGGCAATGGTGCAGTTTGCATCACTGTTTCGTTGGATTTTTACCTGATTGCCATGACGATCGGTGATGCCAACGAGTGCCTGGCAACCAGGATTGACTAGTCCGTCAGAGTTGGGGAAGCTGTAGATGGTTCCGTCCTTTGTCTGCAATTGCCAGAGACCGGGTAGAGTGTAGTTGTTCGGGTTCATCGGTGTACCGGAAATCGTTGCTCCGTACCATGGCGTGCCAGCGGAGGAATTCAGGTAGCTTACGTAACTCGGCCCAGCACCGACGCCAACGAAATGGATACGGGTGCCATCGGGAAGGATCAGGTCAATATAGGCGGTGGTGCCGAAACTGTTGCCGTCGCCTCCAAGGAAGATTTCATAAGGATGGGTCGCACCGATGCCGAAGGGCCGCGACCAACTGTCGTTTGGTCGGTAGGTTCGCGTTAGCGAAATAGGGATTACGTCCGACAAAAACAGATCGGTTTTGTCATAAACAAACAGACCACTCGAAAGTCGAACAGGATCACCGGCCTTGGAGGGGTTTCCCGCTGGATCCTGCCAATCCGGTCCTGCGTTCCCCGACCCAACCATGGCTCCTGAGAAGTCGTAAATCACAACGCCCGGATCGGGTACTACTTGCGTGCGCGTCTTGTTGACGTGGCCCGCGCCGTAAACAAACCAGCCGTTATGGTCAGGGTTGTAGTTCCAGAAAGCATACGGAACGCCAGGAGCTTTGTGCTCGGTGTTCGGGTAGAACAGCCGCGCCCCTTTGGGTCCGCTGCCGTTCACCGAGATGTATGCACCACCGGGCTGGATAGTGAAGAAAGTGGGAACCACGACGAACGGAAGAGGGAACGGCGGCCGGTCAAGCGGTATCGGCGTAATGGTGATCTTCGTGACCGCCTTGCCGTTTGCGTCTGTGATGACTGTTCCTGCAGAGAGACGAAGCTCAAGTCCAGGCATGGTCGGAGTAGTAAGGACGGTTTCCTTCGTGGTTGGCGATGGAATCGTGATTTCATGCGCCGTGTCGAGCACTGACATCCAGATTTTGAAATCGAGTTTGTTGGTTACTCCTGCCTTAATCTCGTCGCCGAATTCGAAACGCCCATATGTTTTGCCGGGCGAGTTGGCGGTGGCGCCTTCGATAAGCAGTACCTGGTGGCCGGAAGGAATATCCTTAAGCAGAAAGCGACCAGTGCTGTCCGACTGAGTGCGCCGGTTGCCGATTTCTAAAGTAACGTGCTCCAGGGGCTCGCCATTAAGCTTAAGTACCTGGCCGGTCAGTGCCGTGGATCCATGAGGCCCTTGCAGATCGGGCAGCGATTCATACTTCGATGCTGCGCGATGTGTCTGCCAGTCCGAAGTGGGTGTCCATTCTTCGCTGTCAACCGAAGCCGGACCTCCCCCAGAGGTCGAGAAGGCGAATTCTGCATACGCAACGCTCTGATCCGTAGTGTCTACTGCTCCAGCGAGATTGACGGTATAGCTGGTGCCTGACAGTAGCAGAGACGCGGGCGTGATGAAGGCCAACATGCCACCTTCGGCAGCAATCACCTTCGCGCTTACAATTCCACCAGGACTCTGGAGAGTGACCGTGGAATTGCTGATACTCGCCATCTGAACCGGCCTTGAGAAACGCACCGAGATCAGTGCGTTGAGCGCGACATTCTGAGCCCCATCCTGCGGCGAGGAAGCCCGCATCTCAGTCAAGGTGCTGGCGGAATCCTGAAGACCCTGCAGGTTCCCTGCGACCGCAACCGTTTGAGATCGTGGATCGAAAATCTGCGATTGAGTGAGCCAGTTGCCGTTCGCATCCTCTCCACCTGAAAAAAGCACGCGTCCGTCCGGCAGGAGAGTCGCCGCATGATTGCGGCGTGCCATTCCAGCGGATGGCAGGGCCGCGCTGTTGACGCCACGGGGATCCCAGAGTTCAATCGCCTGCGCCGCCACGCTATTAGCGACTCCTCCGGCGACCAATACCCGGCCATCGCTTATAAGCGTTGCCGTGTGAAAAGCGCGGGCCGTAGGGGGCGGCGCGATTGGGACGCTGACCGTACCGGAAACCGGATCGAACGATTCCGCTGAGGGAACGAGCGTTCCATTCCGGCCAACGCCGCCCAGGATGAGAACCGTGCCATCTGGCAGGACGGTCGCGGTATGCGCGGCGCGCGGGAAGCGCAGCCCGACACCTAGCACCGTTACGACTCCAGTAAGCGGGTCTTTGGTCGAGAGAGTCGACTGCGCACGTCCGCTGCTGTCCTGTCCCCCAGAGATGAGAAGTCGTCCATCGGGAAGCAAGGTCTTTGCGCTTCCGACGAGCGGCGTCGTATCCGTGATTGCAGAAGCTAGGGCGTTATGGCGTGCCTTTCCGAAGACTCCGGGAACGAATAGCAACAAGCCTAGTAGTCCAACCGTCAACGATAATTTCAGGCCTGCACTCTTGTTCATTTTTGCCTCTCGGCTACTACAATCGCGTATGTCTCGTCTAGGGCGTCGTATTTACGGTCAAGTTCATCCCGCCCGTGTTCTGTGCCAGCGGATTGACCAAGATGTTGTAGGTGCCCGAAGCCAGCCCGGTCAGGCTTACTTCCCCGGTGGCAGTAGCGCAATTTCCAGAACCGACTATGTTCGTGGACGGACTGGGACCAGAGACGGTCATGGTGCAACCCAGAGTGCTTGAATAAGTACCGCCGGTCCAGTGAACATATACCGATTCGCTGGTGTTAATGGTGAATGTTATGTTCGCATTCTGGCCAACAGCAGTGGAAAATGGGTATGCTGCACCTAGCGTCACTGGATGGCTAATGTCGGCCGGAACGTTATATATCTTGAGAGATTCCTTGCCGATGCCAATCCCGCTATGCTCCACCCATAACTGGTACACCTGACCTGAATTCACCCCCAGCGTATCGATGAAAAAGGTCATGCCGGACGGGCTGTTGGTGATTGGCACGTCCTCCAAGGCCACTTTCGAACCGGCCGGGGTCACTATGTTCAAGACTGCGTATGGGTTCGTGACGTTTCCGGCTAGCACTGCGATTCGTGGCTGCGAGGTCGTGGGCGTAAAGCTTAAGCGGATGTCTTGTCCGGCGACTGTCGTTGTCGTCGTAACCTCGCTGCCGCCAATTGAAATCGTCGGTGTCATTACGTCCTGAGCGTTGTTGATGGAAACCGATACATTTCCCGTCGCCGTGCCTTGCGGATCTAGATAGAGGTCGTAATACCCCGTCGATCCTAATGTCACCGTGTCGATATAGGTGGCACCGGAACCACACCAACCATATTCGCCGGTGAAAACCATCGCGCCCGTCGGGTCATACAGTGTTCCAACACAGGAGCCCGCATTGGCCCCAATCGTCGAGCTCAGGTTGAAGCTTAACTGTTGATTAATTGTCCCGTAGAGGGTCAGACTCGCATTTTGGCCCACCGCCAGGTTCCCGCTCGTCGGAACTTGTACCGCTGTCCCCGTCGTTCCCGCGGTAGGCACGGTTAACGTGCCAGTGAAATCGGGTACAAGTTGCAGTGTTTGACTCCCGGTGTTTGCCCCACTGTGTTGCACCCATAGCTGATACGTCCCAGCCCCCGGTAGCTGCGCATCCAACAGGAACGTCTGGCCGGAGGGACTGTTGTTGATCGACGTGCTGGCCAATACCGTGCCGGATGGTAAGAGGACATTCAAAGTCGCACCCGGATTCGTCACACTCGTCGCGACGACGGCGATATGTTGTGCCGCGGCTGCCGAGAAACTCAACCGCACGTCTTGCCCAGGCGCCGTCGTTGCCGCGGAAACCGCACCGCCGCCAATCGAAATCGTCGGCGTGGTCACGTCTTGGTCGTTGTTGATGGAGACCGATACACTTCCCGTCGCCGTCCCTTGCGGGGACAGATAAATGGTATAGGTTCCACTCAACGCCAATGTGACAGTATCCACATAGGTCGCTCCGGTGCCGCAGCTGCCGGATTCGACCGAGTTGTAGTCCGGATCGTATAACGTTAGAACGCATGATCCGATGGTGGAATTGGCTACATTAAAGCTCAACTTCTGTCCCGCGATCGCGGTAAAGGTCAAGCGCGCATTCTGTCCTGCCGCCAGATTCCCGGTCGTCGGAACCGGAACCGCTTGCCCGGTGGCCCCGGGCGCGGGCACCGTCAGGGTCCCTGTAAAGTCCAAATTAAGTGATAGCGTGAGACCACCGCTACTCGTGCCCGGATCGATGCCAATCGTGTAGGTTCCGCTCTTGGGCAGGTAGGTCGACCCCAATGCCGTGTACGCTGGCGTGCAAAATGTCGTAGCCGTTGTAGAGTTATCCGGAGATATGAGATACAAGTTACAGCTAGAAAACGTCGAACCGCTCCATTCGATATCAGCATGTTGGCCTTCCAGCCCGTCAAATAACACCATCGCGATCTGGTTCGCTGCCAGTGTCACCGGCTGACTCATGCCTGGCGTGATCCTCGCGGTGAATCCAATATCGCCCGGCGCGTGGCTCAAAAATGGCACATAGAAATCCTGCGAGCTCACGGCGTTTCCAGCGGGTGCGAGCAAGGTGAAATGACCGGAAGCCGTTGCAGCCGGAACTGTCGTTGCCATCGTGGTGGGAGTGACCGAGCTGATTATCGCCTGGCTGGCATTCAGTCGCAGCTTGTCGTTTGCCAAGGTTGGATCGAAATTCGTCCCGACCACATTCACCGCAGTTCCCGCTATTCCGCTCGTTGGACTAAAACTGGCAATCGTTGGAACTCCGCTACTCGAAGCGACCGTGAAGTTCTGAACACTGGTGGCCGTGCCGTTTGCATTTGTCACCGAAACTGGACCGCTCGTCGCTGCCGTCGGGACCGTTACCTGAAGCTGGGTCTTGGTTGCTGACGATACAGTTGCCGCAACGCCGTTGAACTTTACTGTATTTTGGCCAGGAGTCGTGCTGAAGCCCGTGCCGTTAATCGTAACCGCAATACCGACCGGGCCGGTCTCGGGACTGAAGTCGATGATCGAAATCTGAGTAGAAGTAAACCGAGCTATGCTTAGAATATTACCGACGATGTCGTACGTGTACTCTGCTGCATTGCCGTTGACGTCGATAACGGCTGCCAGACGCCCCAGATCATCGTAAACATAGCTGACTGGCCCATTATTGAGAGCCCAAGAGAACGAATTGCTCGTGTGTCCCCCGGTTGTGACCACGATATTGCCGCTCACCGCCCCTGCCGGAACGGTCGCAATAATTGCCGTACTAGTCCAGCTTGTAGTCGTCGCCGTCAGGTTTCCCTGAAACTTAACGGTACCCGAGCTTCCGAAGTTGGTCCCGGAAATGATCACCGATTGGCCGATTCCGCCCGGGTTCGGTGAAATAGAAGTGATCGTGGGGCCTTGTGCGTGCGAGAGGCAACATGCAAGAGCAACGAAGCTGGCGATCAGGCCATATCTCATAAACATGGATCGAAGCACGCCCAACCCTTTCCAATGAAGTCGGAAGTCAATCCTGGCCGAAAAAAGAAAGCGATAACAAAGCAAACCCAGCTACGACTCTTTCTAACTGTCTGCCCGCACCCACACGCACTTAACACTTTGGCGTGGCGTCGAACTACCAGCCATGCTGGCAGAGTGGCGCCAATTCTCGCAATGAAGTTCTTGGGGAAGATTCAGCGACGTGCCCCTTGATCCCTCTTTCGGATTCTCGTCCTGAATTGGGAATAACTTCTAATGGGAGGCCGTTCTAAGGCCCCTTGTTAATTTCCATTGTTACGAATCACGAACACACCTGAATTGTGGTGCAGAATTGTTGGCGATTCTAGAAATTAACTCAGCCAGAGCCAAGGCTTGACTGGCGGTTTTGTTACGATTTGCGAACAGCTCTCCGAGTTGTATGCACCGGCCAAATCCTTCCCTGAAATAAAGCTGAGTCAGGCTCAGCGAATCGATGCACAATCGGATTTCTTGCAGGGGAGGTACGATGAAGCTGAGGGGTTGTTTCGTGCTCTTCTAAACTCTAAAGACCCTCTATTTAGGTCCCACGCCTATGCGTTGCTGATCAGACTGTACGCCGAGATGGGGGAATACCACAACGCACTAGAAGTGGCCGACCAAGGCATTGCCATTGCCCTTGAAACTGGAGATTCCTCTCACCGTGCCGACCGGCTGCTCGATCGCGCCTATCTCAACTGCAGCTTAGGCCACTACGCTTCCTGCATGCACGATCTGCAACTGTCTCTTGAGATCGAAAGCGGTTGGCAACGATCATTAACGGCCGCTACGCTTCTCGGGCAATTTTCATCATGCAGCGACGCCATAACGAAACAGCGGTTTGTCCGGGCCTTGAGTAAGATTGAAAATCGTCTTCCGCCTGATCAAATCCAGCCGCTTTCCGATATCGTTCGAGCCCGTGTTAGGGGGGAGATACTGCTCTCCCAGGGGCGATGGCAAGCTGCCCTCGATGTTTTCCGAAAGACGGATAGGATATCGCCTCCTTTGTCAGACAAGAGTTACTTCGGGCGTGCCTTGCTCATTGCTGCCGAGCACGCCCGCGATGAGATCTCGGCCAGCCAATTAAGAGAAGAAGCTCGCCGGGCGTATGCAGTCATCGCGCTAAGACCTGGGCTCGCATGGCAATGGCCCGTGGACCTAATGCCGGGTGTCGTTTCCGATGCAGAGTTGGCCTATGCAGAGGCGGCGAGCAGACTCAACCGTAGAGAAGATGTAAAGCACCTGTCCAATCTTACGTCACCCGCCGTGGTGCATCGGATCAAGAAAGCCAACAGGATCACGAGGCGCGAACACTCTTGAATACGCTTCACGAGGTTAACTAAATCCACATTAGGAGATTGGCTATGCCAAGAAATAAGGGTTCGGATGAGTCCAAATCAATGTCACGCAGGGCTGCGCTTAAGGGGACTGCAGCAATATTGGCAGGCGGCCTTGTAGCGTGCCAAGACAAATCCACAGAGGCGGCGCAGAAAACGGCTGCAACGGAGGAGAAACAAATAAAGGAACGATTTCCTTCCCGGGAGAACGAACTGCTCAGACTACGCGACGAGCAAAATGCAGCGGAGATGCGCGCTCACGCATGGAAGCTTTTCGCAGGGCTCACGCATGCCGAAGGGCCCGAAGCCCGTCGCCGACCCATTTGGGAAACGTGGTATACGGAATGCGAGGTGAGACTAGAAGACTGTTTGCCAGAATCCGAACACCCCTCCAACACCGAGCGCCTCCTCCGGGGATTCTCAGTACCAGCGCAAAATTTGAAGGATATGGATCTGAAGATGCTCAATTCACCGAACGACTTGACGGTCGAGAAGAGTAAGCTGCTAGAGGACAACATCAGAGACTCGCTCAAGAACGACCCTCAGCTTGCGTCGGTGTTGTACAACGAGCCCGCAAGAAAGCATATTCTTGACAATCACCTTTATTCTGCAAAATATCTCGACAAAATGCGGAAATCTCGTGTTGGGTCCGATTCGCCAGAAGCTGAGCGCGAGATCCCGCCCTTCCCACCTGACGCCGCCATCTTGAAAACGGCCTGGGAGCTTATCTATCCCGATACCAAAACGGGGCTCGCGCCTCTCTGGATATGGAATCCGCAGAAAGAGAAGGACGATCCGGAGTTGCTTGCGTATGGATACAGCGTTTTGGGTGCACGTGGCTGGGGCAAAGCCGTGAAAGTAGATGTGGGGAAGCCACACGAATGTAAGGACGGGGACTATGCAGACGACGCAAAAATACCACTGGGATGCTTCTACTACATAAAAATCACTCCTGAGTTATCTGCATATTGGTCGACTTTCGCTAATTCGGTAAACAACGATTCAGAGCATCCTGACGCGACTCCGTACGCAGTGCTGATGGCGGTTCATGTGACAACGAAAGAGATCGGTGACTGGGTGTGGGCAACATTCTGGTGGTACCCCCAGACAAGCCATCCTCGCTATGGATGCGACGCGGCCTGCCGCTCAATACTGAAGGGCAATAAATGGCTTCCTGATGGATACGACCCTAAGCGGAAGTACACCTCTGGAAGATGACCAGGGACACAAGATTTGCTTCAATCGATACCTCGAAGAAAAAATGCCGTATGGGATAATCTCCAATTGCATTCAGTGTCACCGCAGGGCTGTGCACAAGGCTAGCGGGACGGACAAATGCGCATATACCCTCGGTCGCCTTCCCCGCTGCACGGATACCGGAAAGGGCAGTTTGGAAAAGTGCGCCGATGTCGTTCCCTCTGAATGCCGGAAAAATGACCAGAACTACTACAAAAATGCCCTGCAGACGGACTTCCTATGGACCATTGCCGACGTACAAGATTCGAGGAAGCAGATGATCCAGAAGGCGTTCCTCAACCTATTTGAAACCCGCTAGGCTTTCTTGTCCCTTTTCCCCCCTCCTTTCCCGCCTTACTAGCTGAGCACCTGCTGCTCACTGGAGGGCGTGATGGACAACAGCATCGTTCAAACTCTGACCGCTCCCTTCGCTGCCGGCTTCGTCGTGCAGCGGTTCGTCGAAATTCTTGACACCTACACGACCGCCAGGATCGCCGATTTCAAGAACAAGAAATTTGTGATTGGCATCATTTCGCTTGTGCTCGGAATTGCGCTGGCTGCCGGGCTGCAGTTGCGGATGTTCCATGAACTGCTGCAGCTCAACTGCGATGACGTGTGGGCGACATGGATGGACTACATCGGCACCGGAATCTTTATCAGCGGCGGCTCGGAGGGCTTCAATAGCCTGCTTAAGTTTGCCAATTACAAGAAAGAAGCCAGCAAGGCCGACGCCGCCAACAAGCTCACGACCGCCGGCAACGCGGTGCAACAGGTAAACCCGCAAAAGTGAGTTCGAAACGAACGAGCCAAAGTTGCTCCGCTGGCTTGCCGCCAGTGGCGCTGAAACAAAGCGAACTGCAACAGCTTTCCAAGGAGGATATCGTGACCACTATCGTCTCTCGTAAGCGAACATCAGAAAATCTAATCAGGATCGTTGGCCTGGCGGTGTGCCTTGCATTCACCACTGTGGCGAGCACAGCGCAGATCAGCCGCGTGCCGCATCCCGCTCGGCAAAAGGCCACAACCCATTCGTATCCAGCCACAGGCCCGGCCGAAGACAATAAAGAAGCCGCCTTGCAAGGATCGTTCGTCGGTACCAAACCGCCAGGGCCCAGTTGCACAGCAAAATTAGCTTATCCAGACCCCTAATTGCGAGCGGCTTTGATGTCCTAGCCCTCGCTCGAGGCGGACTCCAGATTAACTCCTGTGTCTGCTGACGAATGTCGGAAAAGATAACCAACACTTTCTGGTTTGCCTTGCCTTGTTGGTCGAATATCGCGGGCAAACATCAGTGCGCCAAGAGTGTCGGTTTTTGGAAAGCGGGTATGAGCTTTGCACTGCGAGCTTTCCATGCGAAGTCGCCGTACAGTGCGACCGCGCGGGAAACATTCATTCAGCATCATGCAAGAAAGGAGTCCCGTCGGTACTGTTACAGTTTGAAATTCACTAGCGCGTGCTAGAATCCCGGCATTGTGAAACAGACGTTATATCGCGTATGCCTACACGATTGTGGTTGTCTTGTGGCTCTTGGTGTGCACGATTGGCAGACGAGTAGCGAAACGTTTCTCGGGAAAGTGCGGGCCGATTCTGCTGCACAGGCGTTAGACGACTTTAAGACATTTCTTCGCGTCCTTCAGTTTAACTTTCGATCCAACAATCCCACTAATTCCGCCAAACCCCAAACGTGATCGGTAAGGCCAGCTTCCATTGCTGGGGTCACACGAAGCGTCTGGTGAACTTTGCAAAAATTGTAGTACATGTAGTGCAGAGCAACCGCGTGACGGTGATTGTCGATCTTCTTGCTGTGGCCGTTAGTCAATCTGGTAAAGCGGCGTATGTGCATCCGCATGGTGAGGTTCTGGCGTTCGACGTAGGACGTGCTTACGTGTTTTGGGTCGGGATCGCCGCTGATAACCTTGAGGTCGCAGCCAATGCACTTTGCCGGGGAGTAACGCCGTGTTTCCTCATCTGAAGGCGCACCGTAAATCTTTTGCAGCATCGCGTAATCAATATCCGCGCCAAATGCTTCCTCTACCGCGTCCAAGTATGCGCGGTGTCCATCGGTCGTGATCTGTACGCGGTTGCTGATTCGCTTCGCGCAATCTTCCATAAAGTCTTTTGCCCATCCGCCGTCACGTCCGCCAACGAGATAAGAGACAACCAGCTTCGTGTCAGCGTCGATTCCTACCCATGTCCAGACATCGCCCCATCCTTCCTGCTTTCTCTCTACGCTCACGTTCTTCGCCTTCGCGCCAACAAAACACCAGATTTCATCGCATTGAAGGCGGCGCACTTTGAGGTTGCGAACGGTGCGATTGTGATAGCCAGCGCACACGCATCCCAGATCGGCCAACAGCTTGAGCACGGTAACCGGAGAACAATCGGTCATTCTGGCAGTTGCTCGGATTCCGTTCCCTTCAACAAAGGCCGAAACAATCCGCACTTGCTGGCGAATATCTAAGCGATTCATACTGTACAATATACTTGAGCGAACAAGATGTGTCAACAGATATGTAAGTATTCTCTTTACATCCTAGCAAACTAACGATAGCATACATTCATGCCCCAGTCCGAGCAATTGTTTGATACGGCTCCTATCCACCCCGGAAAAATCCTCCGCGAGATGATGGCCGCAAAGGGGTGGACTCAGGATGAGCTTGCAATCATTACAGGAATAAGCCGCCAAACGATTTATATGATTTTGGCAGGAAAGAGCAACGTTAGCGCCGAATCCGCCGTTCGATTTGCTGCTGCATTCGGAAACTCACCGGAGGAATGGATCAAGTGGGATGGTCTATATCGACTCTCGGTTTTGTCGGAAGAGACAGATGTAACGCACGTGGGCAGCTTGGCGAAACTTTATGATCTCGCCCCTGTGCGCGAGATGATGAAAAGGGGATGGATCAGGCCCAACCTAAATCCGATGGAATTGCAGAGAGAGCTTGAGGCGTTCTATGAATCTGACTCTCTGGAACAGGGGATGCGCTTCCCCATCGCGGCCAAGCGCACCGTCACGCTAGACGATCTAAATCCTGCCGAGGTCGCATGGTGTTTTCGTGCTCGTCAACTTGCAAAGACATTGCTTGTTCAAGAGTTCAAGCCAGAGCGCATGACAAAGCTATATGCCGAACTTAAGAAATTGGCTGCCCATCCGAAAGAAGCCCGTCACGCTCCCACTGTGTTAGCAGAATACGGAATTAGATTTCTGATCGTGGAACCACTTCCCACCGCGAAAATCGACGGCGCAGCCTTTTGGATCGAAGCAGGGCCAGTGATTGCGCTTTCACTGCGCCATGATCGAATGGATGGATTTTGGTTCACGCTCATGCACGAATGCTCGCACATTAGGCATGGTGATCCTCTATCAGTTGACGCGGAACTAATCGACGAAACTAAGGGGATCGCCGTAACTTTGGTCGAGAGCGAAGCGGAACGTCGAGCAAACAAAGAAGCAGCTGACTCTTTAGTCGCGAAGCCAGAGATGGATTCGTTCATTCGCAGAGTCGGGCCTCTTTATCAAAAGGCCCGAGTCATTCAATTTGCGAATCGCCTTCGCATTCATCCCAGTGTGATCGTCGGACAATTGCAATACCGCAAGGAATTAACGTTCGGGTCTATGCGCGAAATGTTGGTGAAAGTGCGGGAGTACGTAATCTCAACTACGTTAACTGACGGATGGGGACATATGATCCAGCTTCCCCAACTCGGAGGGTAAAAGCAAATGGCAACATCGGTTTTGCTGTCGGCAAATCTCGAACGGGCCAGCAAGAGGATGCTATTTCTGCGAGAAAAATACCTGGAAGCGCATCCGTCCGAATCGATCCCTGTCGATCCAAAGAAAGTGGCGGACTGGGCTTACGATGAGGGTTTGTGGGTACCGAAGAATGTTCACCCGAAAGAGGTATTACGTCGAAAACTCTGTCGTGCATTTCGCCACGAATACATGACCGACCCGCAGGGAAGAGAAGTTCGGGCCAACTATGCTGTCGTTGAAGAGGAAATGACTGAGGATGGCCCGAAACGAAGGGCGAAGTTTTATCCCAATTTCAAAGCGCCGCCAGAAGTTGCAAGACAGAGCTTGGCCTTGGATCGAAAACAGGCACTAGCCACAGTTATGCAAATGACGATTGATTTCGATTCGTACAACGACAATAACGAGTTCGGAATTCAATTAGAGCCGCTGGACTTGGACTTCAACAAGGATATTGAGGAAATGAGATTGCCAGCGCAGTATGACCCCGACCCATATGGCGATTCAGAAGATGAGGACGATGAATAGCTAGTCCTTACCCCATCGCTTTGCGGACGCTTTCTTTGCAATCTGTTTACGTTTGGCAGGCGAGAGCTTATCGGCTCTCGCCTTGCCGCCTTTGGCACCGCCAAGCCGTCCTAGCGCGACGGCGGCAGGATTCTTGCCAGCATCGGGATCGGGAATATCAATCTGACCCGTAGTTGCGTCTACGATGAATTTGGCGAGTTGGTTCGTATCGCGCGGTCGTTTGCCTTTGCCGATCATACATTCATCATGCCATGAACAGGCCGCCAGCGTTTAAGCAATCTGTAATCTCCGGTTTTCCAGTCGGCCAGTACAGGCGCGACTTGAAAGCACGGTTCAATCGAGAGAGTGAGCGATGTTTTGTCCTCGAAACGAATGTCTACGGCGCGATAATCCGAGGACAGGGAGAGTTCCACATTTGCAATAATCTTGCCTTTGGTTTGTGGGAAGCTAAGAACACGCCGGAACGGGACTTTCTTTCGTGCGCGGGAGCGGGTAACTTTACTATCAGCCAATTGCGCCTCCAGTGGTGCGGTTGGTTAGGGGCGCATCCGTGCTGATACACGAGTGCGTCCCGTTATCCCTTATAGCCTAGAAAGCCGCGCTTTGGCTGTGGATATTCAAACTGTAACAGTGCCGTCCCGTCGTAGCTCGGATGTGAATCTAATGCACGTGGCTTAACATTTTATGACTATCGCAAATGACGAGCGATCGTTTCCGGCGATGCACCAAACCTTCTTGTTCGAGACCTCGCAATAAGCGATTGGTATGTTCCGGGGAAATAGAAAGCAGCTGTGCCAGTTCCCATTGTTTTAGGGGAATGTTCAAAGGACATGCTCCTGACGATTTCGGTGTGGCTGATTTCGTGCTGCTGGATAGCTGTAAAAGGAGATCAATGAGGCGTCGCCTTGCTGAATGGAGCGTGAGCGCTGAAAGCCTGGCCACGTTTTCCCGAATCTCATGAGAGTGCATCTGGTGAACGTACAACGAAAAAGAGGGTTTCGTCACCAAGTGGACTCGAAGATCCTGAGCTGCTATCCGATGCAGGGTGCACGTCGTAAGCGTGAACGCTGTCGTAGCGTGCGACTCCTCCAGGATTACCGTGCTGGCTCCCAGCAACCAACCGACGCCTCGTACACCCACGATAACTTCGTTTCCCTCACAGTCCACACAAACTAGTTTGAGCAGACCGTTGCTAACGAGGTATACCGCGTCTGGCCGGGAGCCTTGACGAAACAGTTGAACTCCCGCAGGGTATTCCTCGGTCGAAGACGTAACAAGCTCCCGGAGGCGCTCAGCTGGCGACGGCGCTGAGAACATCATTGCAGGTTCGAAATCACCAACGCTATGGGCTGGCGCGTTCGCCGAAAACTGCCGCACAGGTTGTCTCCTCTACTGCGTAATCAGGAGTTCGGTGGGTTGCACGTGTGCTTCCGAGAGGGAAGGCAGAACAATATCAGATTTGCGTGGTGGCGTCACGAACTTTGTCAGTTTTATTACGAAAGTGGAACAATCAAGCGACCGCACCACAATTGCGAATGGCTCAAAGATCCAAGCCGCCCGCTAGCAAGATCGACGGAACGTCGGTCTCATAACTCGTCAGACTGCACGATTCTCCCGCTGACAAATGAGTTTGCGGACGATAGGAATGCACCCACACAAATATTGACGTAGATCAAGAACAAGCATGATCCCAATCAATGCGGTACTAAGTGGCGCTGTCCATACTAGCCCTTGAACCGCCACAGGCGGAGGGGTGAGCTTCCCAGCGACAAAGTAGCCTTATTCTGCGGAGGTGATAACAATGGCGACAGCAGTTGAGACGCCCGAATTGCAACATCAGACGCCCTGTTCCTCGCCCAGCCCTGGGCTTGGCCAAATCGTGCAGATCCAAGGAATTGCTCCTTTCAAACAATGGGTGCCCTCGCGGTTCAATGCCCGAACCGTATCCGATGACGGAAGTCTCGTTTTGTATAACAGTCTCACGGGTGCGTTCTCCGGCTTCCCCGCGGCAGCGCGGGCCAAGATTGAGGCCATGCTGTCTCGAAGCGGTACGCGGGCAAGGCTTGAGGGTTTAACGAAATACCTCTACGAACGAGGCTTTGTTGTGGAGCAAGGTACGGATGAGTTTTCGCGATTCCGTATGCTCTACGGCAATATGCAGTATCGACGTGACACTCTTGAGCTCATCCTCCTGGCGTCCGAAGAATGTAACTTTAGATGCGTCTACTGCTATGAGACTTTTCCTCGGGGCGTGATGGAGGAGTGGGTCAGAGCTGCAATCATAAAGATGGTCGAACGGCGGGCGCCAACGTTGAACGTGTTTCATGTGTCATGGTTTGGCGGTGAACCGTTGCTGGGTTACGAAGCTATCAAGGAGTTGGGGCCGGCCTTCGTCAACATAAGTAAAAAGTACGACATTCCTTTTACGGCGGATATGACTACCAACGGGTATCTACTGACGCCCGATGTGTTCGCCAATCTGCTGGAATGGCGCGTCAAAGGATATCAAATAACGATCGACGGTACCCCCGAAGCCCATGACCAAAAGCGAATGCTAAAAGGTGGCGAACCGACCTTCACAACAATATTTGAGAACTTGAAAGCAATCCGATCGCTTCCCCAACAAGATTTTGACATAACGATTCGGATTAATTATGACAGAGATAACCTGACCAGCATGGATTCATTCATGGAGACTCTGAAGGGTGAGTTTGGCGATGATAAACGGTTCCAACTACGCTTTTATCCCATCGGCAAATGGGGTGGCCCTAACGATGATCAGCTACAGGTGTGTGGTCTGACACAGGGCGGCGAAGCCCAAGCCTTGCAGGTACAAGCACACAAAATGGGCCTAAATACGGAGTCGAGCATGAAGTATATGCAGACACAAACAGGCTGGGGAGTCTGCTATGCGGCTCGACCTTACAACCTGCTTATTGGTGCGGACGGGAAAATAATGAAATGCACTATAGCCCTGGACACCAAAGACTACAACATCATTGGTCACATGACCCCTGATGGACGAGCGGATATCAATGTCGACAAACTCGCACGCTGGGTAATTCCATATTACGAGGAAGATGAAGCTTGTCGAAAGTGTTTTTACGTTCCAGTATGCCAGGGCTGTTCATGCCCACTAGTCAGGATTGAGGACAATAAAAGACCCTGCCCGGGCGAAAAAGTGAACATAGGCGGGTCGTTAAAAACGCTTTGGGCGCTCAAGCAGGACACCGCCAATCGATACAGCGTTGCCAAGAGTGAGCTTCTCAAGCACGAGGCGGTAGCGGCACCTCCGGTGAAGACTTAGTACAGTCCAGACGGTGTTGCACGATTCGGCCTGAGTTCGGCGCGCCCCTCATCTGCCTGAAATGCCTGGTCGTTAGTCTCAGAGCGTAGATGGAACAAATAATAGTCAGGAGGTAATACGGTGAAACAAAACTCTTAAGAACAACGTGAAGCTCGATGGAGACCTCGTCTTAGCAGATCGTCGTATGATCGTCGACCTTGATGGTCGACCTGAGTTTCGCGCGCCGCTCGTCGAGGAGTTCCTAATCAACGATTACGCTGTGTAAACGGAGTCAGTGCCCCAAAATGGGCTATTGCCCCTCCGAAGTAACAGCGACACAAAGTGGCTGGTTCCTTGTCGCCAACTTTCCGAGGAGGCTGTTTAAGAAGTGAGCTCTAAGGCGTCGTTGGCACTTGGACAAATCGAACAAATGGAGATGACTATATGAAGAAGAACGATTCCGAAAAGCTGATTAACCCCGGCGGGGAACTTGTCCCGGTCGATGACTTCTTGATCGTCGAGTTAGACGACCGACTTGAATTCGGCGTGCCGCTCATCGATGGTAAGGTATTCAATGAACCCACTAACGGCCATGGATGCACCAGCAACACGAGCTGCTAGAATTGAGCTCCAGTGTGTCAGTCATAAGAGTGGGCGGGTACGCTGTTCTTCCTAGCCCACTCTGGTTTCTTTGAGCTTCGCAGGGTAAAGGACCCAGCAGCGCGGCCCGGGCGTCGTTACGCTTATGTTGCCGCAGACTCTGACTTAGCTGAGTTGGTCTATCGGTGTGTGGGGTAATTAACAAAAAATAATAGTAGAAGCTCTCTCAGACTCAGGAGGCAAGTGTTGGCAACGCATCAATCCGCGGAGTCCATTTGCGCACAGCTCGTGCCCTTGGTAGCTACAGGTGCGAATGAAAGCCTTACGCCAGCCTTGAGAAGATACCGCCTGAATCCACGTGCAACTATTTTGAACCTCGACACCAGTCATCGCGAGCCGATGTACCAAGTCTGCGTGGGCGACTACCGGTACCAGATCAATCGCTCCACGTTCGGGCTTTTGATGTGTCTGCAGGAGCCACGAACGCTTCCTGAAGTGCAGGAGAGTGCTCAACGTGAAAACATCCGGCTTCCTGATTCGGAGCTGGAGCAGGTCCTAGAGTTGTTGGTCTCAAAGAACAAAGTGGTCCTGGTCGACGACGGAGGGCCCGTCCAGAACGAATTGGAAAAGCTCGAACAGGTCCGGTCGCGAAATGGCTCATTCACGCTTCATTTTCGCCTTTTCACGCCCGAGGCTCTCCGTCCGATAACAAGTCGTTTGCGACACCTGTTTTCCTTGTCCGCGGTCTATCTGTGCTTGTCGTTCGCCGTGGCCAGCCACATGTGTTTCGCTTGGTTCTATGCCACTCTGCCAAGGGGGCAAATGCACCCCCTGTCAACGTCCGCCTGGTGTGTACTGGCTTTGTTGGTCTATTTGGGAGTGTTCTTTCATGAGTTGGGCCATGCCGCAGCCTGCGTTCGGTATGGAGTACGACATGGTGAAATAGGAATCGGTATCTACATAATATATCCCGTTTTTTATTCGAACGTGACCGAGTGCTGGTCGCTTCCACATTTCAAGCGCGCCGTGGTCGACATCGGCGGTCTTTACTTTCAAATGCTGTTCTCGTCGGTATTTTGTATAGCCTGGATGGTTACGCAAGTCGACATTTTTAGGTACGTAGTCTTGAGCATGATCGCCGGAGCGGCCCTCAATTTGAATCCGTTCTTGCGATTCGACGGTTACTGGCTGCTCACTGACCTGACGGGTTTTCCGAGCATTCATAGGTCGACATACGAGTTTTGGCAATTCGTCTGCCGCAAGTGCCTTCGCGAGGATACAGCGACCCGGCGAGCGGAGTTTCTTGACAGAGGATCAGTTATCAAAGTCGTGTTTATTCTGTATGCAGTAGCTTCCATGGTATTTTTCGCATATTTTGCTTTTCGCATCGGTCATGGGTTTCTGCCCTATCTGTTTCATATTTATGTGCGAGACTTTCCTCAGCTCGTTGCTTACGGACGCCACTTGGACTTTAGCATCACGTTCTGGCAGTTGCTGTTGCATATTGCCATGTTATCTCTTAGTTGCTGGGGCTTGGGTCGTATGAGCGTCGACATTGGCAAGAAAATCCTTGCTGGCCTGGGCGACATGAGACATCGCGCAAAGGCGCGCCTACACAAAGGTGTCGAGAGGGTAATTCCAGGAGGCGTAACACATGTCACCCAGTGATGAGCCGCTCGTTGAGCTAGAAAACGCGCGCCTCCTAACCCGCCTTGATGCCAAACCTAAGGGTAATTTGACAGCGGCATGTGAAAAGCTTAAGGCCGAAATTGGACATTCCACGAATTGGCTAAACCCTAATAACCCTACAGATGTAACCTCGGCGTTCAATCTGTGTGCCCTGCTGCAGTTTCACTGTGGCGAACTCGACCGAGCCGAGGCCGTGTGCCATCGAGCCATCAAAAACTGCCAGACGCTTGCTGACTATGAACCGCATCCTCGCTGGGCTGCGCAGATGATTCAGCCATATATCAATCTCGGACGCATAGCTGCAACCAGAGGTTATGCCAGTGCCAGTCTGCAAGTCTTCACGGATGTATTCAGACTGTTTCATGAGGGCTGTGATTTGTTTATTGACGGTTTCCTGCTTTCAGCTTCCATGTTGGACGAGTTGGAGCGAGAAGAACCGACCATCCGCTTAGTGAGCAGGAACGTGTACGTGTTGGATTCACTCCGGGCCTTGTTGCTTGCCAATGACTATGAGGCGCTTATGGAGTTTGCTGATCGTGCCAGCCAGCAAGTGCCCGACCAACAACTTGCCCTGATGGAAGCGAGAGTTAGGGCGTTAACCGGTATGGCTAAGTACGCGGATGCCTTGACATTGGCAAAACAACTCTTCCGTCAAATGGCCAATGAGCAAGTCGTAAGTCCAGTTCTGTACGCGCTAATTGCGGACATATACAGGCGTTGTGCCATGCCTGGGGATGCCAAGAAACTGTTGGACCATGCAAAACACAACTTGGAGAAGTTAGCATCCAAGGTCGCCAATAAGACGGCGGTTGTACACTCTTGGTACCGCATCGGGTTGATGCAATATTTGATCGATGATCTGGAAAACGCCTACGCGGTTGCAAAGATTGCGTTGGAGATGGCCGAGCAGCTAACCGACGAGGCCAGTGTGATCAAAGCTCTTATTCTTTTGCTTAAGGTCGGCGTCCGAATCGAGGGCGGTGAGCCGGAACGTTGGTTCAGCAAACTGGCCGCGGCGTCCGATGCAAGTCATTATCGAGTCGAGAACGCGGTTGCTTGCCAACAGCTAGCCGAATCGGCGGACTACATCGCCGCAGATCCTGCCACGGCGGGATCCGTCAAGCTTGGGTATCTGGTGAAATCACTTGCCGCGTGGAAAGCTCTTGGGACTAAGACTGCCAGCCTCAAAGCAAAAGAGGTTGAAGACCAGATTTCCGCGCTCGGGGTGGCTCCTTATTCTGTGGACAGCAGGTTACCGGAAGTCGACCAGGTGTTGCATAATCAGAGTGTTGACGAACTGTACCGTTTTCTGATGGGTTTCAATCCGCTAAATTCCTACCGTGTCGATGATCGGGCAACCGTGGAGGTATGAGATAGCAAGACAGCTTCTCCAGTGATCCGGACGACGTGACGCGCTCTGGGCGACTTTCGGCCCAGACTTGTCTCACTCGACAACAACCAGCATGAATCTCCTCCAAGACGTCTTATACGCATTACGCCTCCTGCGCAAACACTTCTGGTTTACGACGATTGTCGTCACTACTTTGGGACTTGGGTTGGGCGCCAACATCGCGATCTTCACTGTGACCAATGCGGCTCTGTTGCGTCCGCTTGCGTACAGGGATCCGGAACGATTAGTTCGTATGTTTGAGACCTATCGGCCCAACGGGCTCGGAACGGTCGCGCCAGCCAATTTTCTAGACTGGCGGAATCAAGACATATTTGCCGCTATGGCGTCCTATCGGACCGGAAGCCGCAATATTCAAGGCAAGGGCCCACCGGAACATGTTACCTGTGTTATGGCGTCCGCAAATCTGTTCGATCTCCTCGGCGCACCAGCCCGCATCGGTAGGACATTTGCCGCAAAAGAGGATGAGATCGGCAAAGCAGGGGTGGCGATCATAAGCGATGAGTTGTGGAAGCGCGATTTCGGAGAAAGAGACGAAGCAGTCGGGCAGACTGTTTACGTCGATGAGCATCCTTACAACATCATAGGCGTGATGCCAACCGGTTTCCGGTTCCCCCCTAACACTCGTACGGACCTATGGTTGCCACTGCAATTGTCGCCGGGCCAAGCTACAGTTCGAGATACTCATTACTTATCCGTGATTGCGAGACTAAAGTATGATGTGTCTCTAGCCGAGGCCTCCGCGCAAATGCAGGCGGTTGTGTCCAGACTGGCAACAGCGTATCCGAAAGAGCTCGAAGGACGGGGTGTCAAGCTGGTTGGATTGCATGAATACCTCGTGAGCGATGCTCGCCCGAAACTAAAGGCGTTAATGGCTGCCGTCTTATTGGTCCTCGTCATTGCCAGTGCGAACACCACCAACCTCCTTCTAGCTCGTTCTGCAAGACGTACCAGAGAGGTAAGCATTCGAGTGGCTATTGGAGCCAGTCCAACTCGCTTACTGCGTCAGTTCTTCACTGAGAGTATTGTGCTGACATTTCTCGGAGCCGCCGCCGCTTTCGTCATCGGATTGACTGGATTGCGAATGATGGGCGGCTGGGCTAACCGAGCTCTTCCTTACCTGCAAAACCTCAGGATTGATTGGAGAGTTGCTGCATTTGTGGCACTCCTGGGTTTGGGTACAGCCACACTGTTTGGGATTGTGCCGGCACTAAGAGCGCTACGGACAGACATCCAGGGAGAATTGCGCAATGACTTGACCAGCTATCGGCAGAGCCGCACACGTAAGAGCTTGGTGATCGGTGAAGTTGCGTTTTCAATGATGTTGGTCATCGGAACCGTCCTCCTTGCGCGCAGTTTTGTCCGTTTATTGAACGTGCGAACAGGTTGCGATACCAAGAACGTAATTACGATGCATCTATCGGCTCAACCCGGGATGTACAAGTCCGGCGAGGAGGTGAACCGTCTCTACGAGCCAGTGCTCGACAGAATCCGGCATCTCCCAGGAGTCAAGGCGGCGAGTCTTACTTCGTTATTGCCCCTGCAGGACTGGGGAACGAATGGCACGTTTCAAATCAAAGGTCATCCGGCGCTGGCGGGACAGGAACCCTCCGCCGAGATGCGCATCGTCAGTGACGATTATTTTAAGGCTCTTGGAATTCCCTTGATTTCAGGTAGGTTCTTCTCGCCTGCCGATATTGCAACCTCCACGAACGTTGTGATCGTGAATGACGCCCTCGCGGAGAAATACTTCCCTAAGCAAGATGCCCTCGGCCAGATGCTCGAACGCGATACACTTTCCATCATTGTCGGAGTAGTGGGCAATGTGCGCCAGCTCGGCCTGGATCAGCAGGCTGTGCCAGAACTGTATTATCCCGATACCCAGGCTGCCGCCGGCAATTGGTTCTTGGGTGACGTGGTTCTTGTCGTCAAATCGGAGATCGATCCACGCGCTCTCGTATCGCAGATTCGGTCGACGGTGCAGGAAATAAAAACCGATGAGGCTGTGTTCGATATTGAGACCATGGATGAAGTTGTTTCGACGTCGCTTTTCGATCGGAAAACGTTCTTAACCCTATGGTCAGTTTTTTCCGTGTTGGCGCTGGGACTTTCTGTGATTGGCCTATACGGTCTTATGTCTTACGAGGTAAGCCAACGAACTCGTGAATTCGGTATACGAATGGCACTTGGCGCAGATAACAGACAAATGTTCTGGCTAATTTTCTCGGAAAGTGCGCGGCTTGTAGGAAGTGGCATCCTGTTTGGCTTCGTTCCGACGTTGGTTGCCATGCGTTATCTTCGTTCGGTGTTGTTTGGCGTCGCTCCTGCCGATGTACTCACTCTCGTGCTGTCGATTGCTATCATAACCATTGTGGGCCTTGTCGCCGGAATTTTGCCCGCCATTCGCGCTGCAAAAACGGCTCCAATGTCCGCGCTGCGCTACGAGTAGGAAAAACCCCAGATGTGGAGTGAAAACTTCCATACTTGATTCCGCCAAAGCTGTCATCTTTCGGAAGTCTGGTGGATCGCGCAGGACGGAAAAACGGCGCATGTTGGCCCCGGCATCTCGAAGGTACTTGATCCAGAATTGTCTAGGCTCTCCCAGTATGCGAGATCCTTTCCTGCTCCGTCGACGCCGAGCGCGTATACATCGACTCGCTGCAAGCCAGCGGGGATGATGTGCGCTCTCTTTCTGGCATAAGCAAAAGTCGGTACTACTGAGGGTGACTCAAGATTCAGGTCCGGCATGCTGTGGCGCATGTCGGAAAATAAAACTATCACTTTCTTGCCGGAATCGTTCCATTCACGCGCGTCTCCACGCCAACCCCTGCCCACGGATCAAGCCCGTCCACCACCACCGGCCCCACCGGACAAAACGTGTCAAAACTTTTCGCCCGAGTCCATTGCCCGTCTTTCACCTGCAGGTCGCGTGTGGTCACATCATTCAGGCACGTGTAGCCCAGAATGTATTGCCGCACATCCTCGTCGGCCGGAGACTCCGCCACCATGTCTGCTTTCATGGCGATATTAACATCGACACTTCAGGGGATATTGGGTGCTGTGGCACCGGCCTATTCAGACCCGCCATGCCCTAAATCTGCTCTCGTGCCGATTGTGGATGCGATCAATGAGGCACGGAAGAACCAACCGAGCGTAGCACCGGAGGTTGGCGAGCAATGAGACTCATGAACGATGAGGTATACCGTCTCGCCCTCAAGTATTTCTCCTGTCACGGATGTTGGCACTTAGTACGTCAATTAAGCGGAGCAACCCACCCCCATTTTCGCCCGGATATAGCCCTAGAGTTAGGATTCAGTCGGTCCCTTTATTGGGAAAGTTGGAGACCGATCAGTTCGATCCATTTGGCGAGCTTGCGCGCGACTGTGGGTAAGAGATCGAGATATTGCATCCACCAAATTCAGGAATATCGATGTTGCCAGCGAGGTCAGGACAGAAGATGTTGTCATTCGTGACGAATTACAGGGTGAGCAACAATCCAAATTTCCATTTCCTTCTTTGCATGGAGCGCATAAAGTTCCTCGATCCTGGTTTTCAAGAGTCGAACAACTGCTGATACGGGCTGCTCATCGGGGTTGACGACATAATCCAGATAGCACACTACGGCAAGGCGTTATTACTTTACAACGTCACTCCGCCACCTTCTTCACGGCCAACAGCCCTCTCAACTACAACGGCCAAGCTACACTTATCGCCGTTTCTCAACAGCCGACTAAACCATGCAAATTGGTCTGGAGGCGATAGAGCTGTGCGTATCGACCGTTATCCCGCATCAAGTCATCATGCCGACCTTGTTCGACCACCGTGCCGTTTTCAAGGAAAAAAATTCGGTCGGCATTCCTAACGGTGACTAAGCGATGTGTAATTAGAACAACTGTGCGTTCGCGGGCTACCTGCCTTAAGGATTCGTACACGGCGTGTTCGGCCTTTGCGTCCAGCGGAGCAGTCGGCTCATCCCAGATCACGAGCGGACCGTCGCGATACAGTCCGCGCGCCACCGCCAAGCGTTGCCACTGTCCTGAAGATAAGTCCTGCCCGCCCCGAAATTCACGAGAGAGCAACGTCTTCCATCCCTCCGGCAGGCCGGCAACTACTTCGATCGCACACGATTGCTCGGCTGCCCTCAATGTCGCCACCAGATCAGGATCGGCGCGGGTGTGACGTCCTAACCGGATGTTGTCTTCTGCGCTCCGTGGCCAGCGAATCGGATCCTGCAATACTACGGCAACGCGATCAGCGAGGCTGTCCGGATCGATATCCTTGAGATCAACGCCATCCCAAGTGATCTTCCCCGACGTTGGGTGGTACAGGCCAGCGATCAGTTTCGCCAGAGTCGTTTTGCCAGACCCATTTTCACCGACGAGCGCGATCGTCTGTCGCGGTTCGATCGTGAGCGTTATTCCCTTAAGTGCGACGCGACCGCCTGCACTCGGATAGTGGAACTCTACCTCTTTCAACTCTATGCGGCCCGGATTTCCCGGAGCCTTAACACGCTCGGCAGGACCGCTAGGTTGCGTCGATTGTTCGATAAACTCCCGGTAATCGCTGATATAGAGGCCCTTTTCGAATAATTCGTGCACCACCTGAATCAGTTGGGTTAGCGCGTCGGCTGCGCTTCTGATGGCGATCACGGCAATTCCAGCCACGGCTAGCGGCAGCCAATGCGCATTCACCATCAGGCCGAGGGCTACGAATGTACCTACAACACCAAACCCAGAAACCACGCGCCCGATTGTGTTCGCCCTGGCTTCGGCCGTACCTAGAGTCACAAGGTGATTCTGCAACTCGGTGGCAGAACGATGATACTCGGCCAAGACGTAGTCTTCCGCTTGATTCGCTCGAATCTCCGGCGCCGCTTCACGCTGTGTCGCAATTTCCGCCATCATGTGCGTCTGCCGGAATAGACTCACTGCAAGCGACATACCGGCATACTGCAGTTTCGCGGCATAGAGTGCAGCCCAGCCTTCGGGCAGCAAAGCGAGTAGCAGAATCGGGAATAGGACGGGCTGCAGCCAAATCAGCGCAAAGGCCGCTCCGCACAACGAAAATGTCGCTCGGAGAAAATCAACCAGGCAAATCGTCGCTCCCTCAATATGCATCACGCCGCGATCGCGCGCGCGATGCAGCCGATCATAAAAAGTTGAATCGTCGAACGAGGTAAGTTCTGCTTTCAAACTAACCTTTAGCAGGTCCTCCTCAGCTGTCCGATGCACTTTGGGTACCATGATAGCCTTGGCGAAAGAACTGCTGGCGTCCATGACGATGCGAAGTAGGTACGCGCAGCTCAATAGAAGCAGGCTCGGAAGCTTAGCCCGGATCTGCTCCGGATTCAGTCCTCCATGAAGTAAGGAATCAAGAACCCTTGTACCTAGCAACAAAGCCCATGCGGTGGCTGCTCCAGAAAATAGCTGACTCAACATCACGACGCAAGAGGAACGAGGCGCCGAGCGCATGACAATGTTGACGACAGGGGTCGCCGAGCTTATTAACCGACGTAGGAGCACCAGCAGGCCAAGACGTTGCCGAGTATCGTCTTCGAGGCGCCAGTATGGCGTTTGAAAGTCGGCTTGGGGCGCTTCTGTACTCAGAGCCCGCCCCCGCTGAGAGTAAGGATTGAGGGCAGCCTGCTGGTTGGGTCCGCGCGGAGCAACTGATAGGCGATTCCGCCCAACCCCGACATAAGGCCAGGCGAAAAGACAGCTCGAGCTAAGCCGCTAATCGGGCCATGGTCTTCAATGCTGGTCAGGATCAATTCGAGCAACCCTTCCCGCGTCGCGCCAGGAGGTCCTTCGCCGGCTGCAATCGCAAAATCCAACAATTCCCACGCTGCCATATCGCCGTGACACGCCGAATGAGTCCAACCCAGACCGAGGCGCCACGTCGCTGAAGCCGATTGCCGCAAGATGAGTCGGGTGTGTGGCTCGGTAAGTTGTGGGTCGAGACTAACCCGGGCCAAGCCGATGCCCACTGACCCGTGACACCACGCGCCCGCAGTCTTCGCGCCTTCGGGTCTGCGGAGATCCAGCCAATTCTGTTCCGTCGAATCGAATAAAGCGTCTTCGAACGCGAACGCTTCCATTGCTGTCTGCAAATGACTCGATTTTCCAGTAATGCGGTGGAGCTTCGACAGGGCCCACCCGATTCCACTGGTTCCGTGCGCGAATCCACCGATGCCCCCCGGCCAACGGCTGTTCGTCCAGTGCGCTTGCCCGTCGTTACGTTGCGCACGCTCGCACACTAGATCACCGATCTCCGATGCCATGCGCAGATAGTGCGGGTCGCCTGTCTTGTGCGCTAGCAGCAACAACGGCGTAATGGCGCCCGCGGCGCCTGAAAATACGTCATGTGCTTCGTCGGCCGCCGCCGCCTCAGGTATAGCCCCCGCCAACATGCACGCACGCTGCAGGGCCCTAGGTCCCTCAAGACCCATTTCAGTAAGCGCCAAATGCGTCCATATCTGCCCCCCTAGACCAACATATGAACCTGGTGGCGATGGCCTGATTCTAATCCCGCTCTCTTTTCGTACGCTCTCGAGCTTGTCCTCGGCAAGCTCAAGAGTATGCAAGGTGGCGCCAAATAAATCTTCGAGCCCATCCACGGGATCAGCGCATCCGGCTTTCACTTGCGTCATGTAGGCACCAACCAACAGCGCTACACCGGCTGTTCCGCAATACAAATCCTGCTCGATCGGCTGCACCGACCAACCCGTTTGACCGAGCACGGGCGCGATCCAAGCAACGCTGCAATCTTGACCATAGATGGCATTCCTTGCCAGGTTTTGGAGGATAAGCGCCGCTAGGCGGCGACGGCGATCATCCAAATTACCGCGCCGGATCACATTCGGAAGCAACGAGACATCGTCCGGCATCCATCCGTCGTTAATATATGCACTAACCAAAGCCCCTTGAATAACTCTTCTCTCCAACGCAATATCAGCGTCGCGCCAGTGCTGCCACGCGGCTTCGACCAGATTGCAAGCTGCCAGCAGCTGCGTGCCGGAGGGCCCAGCCAGCTGACCGGATCGTGGCGAGGTGGTGAACATGGGAATATCGCCGTGCAACAGGTCGTGAATCTCGGCGGCTATCACGCTAGGTTCGCTGGGCGCAGAAGGAACGTTTTTTGCCATCCGTGCTAATAAGTCACGTGCGCGCTCACGCGCAGACCCTTCGGCGTGCAGTGACACGGGGTGCCACAGCATGCGCCCGATTTCGCCGTAAACGTCCGTAGCACGCAACACAACTCGAATGTGACAATCGGCAAAGACTTCCAACCTAGGGCGCAGCCCGGCTTTCGCGTCCAAAGCTTGCAGGGTCGATGTCATCTCATCGAACCCATCCAAGACTGCTGGCCAGTATTGCGCCAAAACCGGTTGCGGGCTGGGTTGGTTTTGAGATGGAGGTACAGGCACCAGGATCATGCCCATGTGGGCTTCATCCGTGCCCGGTTTAAGTATCGTCGGCTGCAGCAACATCGGCTGTTCTCCGGACAACGAACCGACGCCCGAGATGTCAACACCGCGCCACCCTAGCCCTTGGCCGCGACCTGGCAAGATGCCAATGTTCAATACGGTCCCCGCCACCGTTCTCATTGCCTCGTCTATCGCCTGGCCAAGGCCTGATGGAAAGGGGTCAAATCTGGGAGTGAAAAGAGTTTCGCAGTCCACAACGACCGGGCTGCCGCCGTCGGCAATCAAATTCTCCGCATGGAGATCGCTGCCGCCAAGCAGGCGCATGATTGCCAGCCAGTGTCCGATTCCACGATAGAACTTGCTCAGTTCTTCACGGCCGGACGCATAACGATGAGTCACAAACTCAGCCCAACCATGCGTGTCAGATGTGAAAACCTGTGGTACGCGGATCAGCAGAGGGTAGTCAACATCGCCGGAAAGCTGGGCAACGAAGTCGTGCAGCGCGGCATCCACCGCCATTGATCTTGGTTTATATACGATTGCGCCGCCATCGCAACGCACGTGCGCGACCGTCTGCCCGGAGCAATGGCTATCCCCAGCACCAAAACTCAACTCCTCCAGTTCACCGGGAGCATCGCCAAGAAGGTTGAACAAACTAGCGCGGTCACTTGCCCAGCGCAACGCAAATCGAAACGATGCAGCACAGCGATTGTGCACGATTCGTGCAACCCGCGCGAGCACGGGGGGGTACTGGTTAGACACTTCTTCCCAAAAACCGGTTTCCGAAGAAAGCTCGATGAAATGATTCCACCGCTCCGCGCTGTCAAAACCTTTCAGCCGTCCGGTGACCCGAGCTGCATTTAGTTCCAGCAGGAGAAGTCTGCTGAGCTTGGCGTGGATTACATGCTTAAGCGACTCGCCTGTGGCATTGAGAAGAATCTCATACTCGGGGGAGCTAAGCCCTGCGACTTGACTAAGTTGGGTTGCCAGTTCCTCCATACCGGAGGAGATCAGGCAACCCAGTGATTTATCAAAAACAACTGTGGTCGCGTTAGACACCGCTCAAAATCTAACAGCACTGTGATGTACGGGAAGCCGTGCAAGCCGAACAACCGTTAAGAGTCAGTACACTTCGCTCGCCCACGATATCAGCTTCCGCAAATGCGCCACTGATGAACAGCGGGCCTGCCGGACTGCCCGCACTGCCATTCGTGCGCCATCCTGCCACCAGGTTATTGTTGCTCGAATTGTTGTTCATGGTCCGTCTCCTTGTCTAGATTAAACATCTGAGCGTATCTGCTCCAAATCCCTTGGGGTGAGAGCCCCTAAGAACCCGGAGCAGCCTTAGCTCAATAAATCAATTATGGGAGGAAGCATCGGCAAGGATAGGATTGGATTAATGAAGCTCAGGCCCCTCGTTCCAAGCTATCTTGCCAATTCCGGCACTATTACAGATATCAAGGTTACAGACACACTCGGCTGTTGAAATTCCGTATTTAGTAACTAGGGGCTGCGGTGCGGTGTGGAATTGTGCGCCGCATGAAGCAATCTGTAGGTTGCAGAAGCATTAATGTTTCAGACATTTGAATCGAGCGGAATAATTTCCGGTGTACCTCCCGATGGAGGGCAGATCACGAACATCGGACAGATGAATATTCGGGAGGAAGTAGTTACAGAAACCGAACGAACGTGCGACTTTCTTCACCCTTAGATTCCTGTGGCTGACAGCTTGGCGCCGAGAATCAACTTCAGGGCTCAAGCCTGTTGCTAAGAATCGAATGACCGAAGATATTGCGTCCGGAACTCGCCGGTGCAGGTGCCATGGACAAAGAAGGTTCTGGCCTGCCTGATGTTTATCGGGACGTGATGCGCAACGAAGGGACAGTATTCTTCGGTCCAATTGACGAGAACCAAACCTTTCGCGCTCTAGTCTATCGCCGCCAAGAAGAAGCCGACGCGATCACGAGGACTGCCGCTCCGGCGATTTCTCGATCAAAATTTTTTGCCAACTTGCTGGAGGTAGTAGGAATTCCAGAGGTCGTTTGGCGTGCCCGTACGACATGCATGCGAGCCTTCGATGTTATTGACAATGCCGGGAGGGTCCACGGTCGTGAAATCTACTGACTGACGAAGCGGGTTTTCTTGTTTTGAGAGGTCCGAGTTCTGTACCAGGCTTTAATTGAAATGGAGGCGGAGCAACAGCCTCACTCAGGAGATAGTTGTGCCCGTTGGTTCCAAGATTACCTCCGTCAAAGATCTAAAGGGCAAGAGGATCGCCGTTTTAGCCGGCAAGCCAGAGCAGATCAATATCCCGAGCCTTGGACAATAGGAAGTCTGGCGAGAATCCTTGGAAAGTTTTCAGGTCCAGCCCTCTGGCTTGGGCACAGAGGGCCTAGTGCCCAAGTCTAAGGCGATACTTTTTTGAATCAGGCAGATGACTTCGTCCTCCTGGTGTGTTTGCACCGGCTGCGTAGACGGAATTGAAGCGGTGCGTGCACGTGCAATGTAGACGGCATATAGATTACTCAGTGCTCAGAAGGCAACCGCAGAACTCATTAAATTCGACAGTGTCTCTCTGGCAGCTTTCTGTCCGATGAATAATTTTCTGGAAAAAGTATTTCTATAATCGAGCCTGCACGGCAGGCCACACTTCGGGAAAATGGCTCGCAATGTATTTTTCCTTTTGCTTGAGATCAAACTCTTTCATTCGCTCAAACGTGTGAATGGCATTTAACAGCGCGTCCCGTACGTAGTGGCGGTAGTTGCGCTTTCCGAAACGTTGATGCCAAAACGCCCACACCATATGTATATCTCCGAGATTGACCAAGTTGCCGGCCTGCGTTGCGATTCGCTTTCGAAAGCCGGCCTAGTGAATTATCCGACGGAATGGTGGCATTGGTCTTACGGAGATCGGTATTGGGCCTATCAAACGAGGGCTCGGGCAGCGTTTTATGGATCGATTGATTAGATTTCCGTGTCCGAGTACCCAAGCACGGGAGCTCGCTGTAATCGGGCTCAAACCGAAACGTCAACATCGGCTCACACGCACGTTGGGATGTGCAGAATCCCGACTCCTTTCAGTTGCACCTGATCTCCGACCCACACCTTGCCGTTCATAAGCCGTTTCGACGTTGCGGGTGCACATTCCACGATCGACTAGAGCGAAGAATTGTTGAAGCAGACCGACCGCAATGACATGTCGATGTTTTTTTACTGTTACTCGCAACCCGCGTTGAGTAATACAGCTACAGTCTGCTGCAGCGAAACCTACCGTGCCAATTGGATCTACGTGCCCTCGTCCTTATGGGCGAACCAGTGAGAGCTCCTGAAGTGAAACGAAGCCTTCTCGATGCTATTCTTGAGTGCCTCAAAGCGAAGAGGAGGGAGCCGCTCCTGTATCGAGCCGACCTTCAGAGCAAACTGTTTGAAAATATCGCCGCTCAAGTGATCTGCAGCCAAACAATAAAGCACAGAAGTAAGAGTCATGTCAGATGTAGGAATTCTCGTCGTGACGCAGCATTCATTACGTTCAGTCGGCAACTGCCACTCAAAGTCCAAATCTTTGGTCGGGTATTCGTGGACAGGGATCTGCTCGTCGGTCAATTGCACATGAAAAAATGGATGGTCAACTTGTCCCGCGTGGTCAAAATCGAAATGAAGTGACTGAGCCAGTCTCCCGGTAGCGTTGGAGACAACAATATAGTTTAGTCGTACCGTCGATTTCCTCAATGTCCACAAATCTTTGGTGGTTCCGGTGCCTTTTTCTAGTTCTTCCAAGCCCATGACTATAACGTCCAACCGTTTGCTCCTGCTCAACCTCCGAGATGGTAGTCCTCGAAGATAGAGGCATCTCTTAAACTCCACAGTGGACCGGCCCGAATCTGTAAAGCTACTACCCACGGGACGGTCAGGGACGAAAACTTCTCCGGCAGCCTCTTCGACAGCAATCTGAAAACTCCCCAAAAAGTCCTCGTAAGCAGTTCTGATCTTGTTTGGTGGTTGGATGACCTTGATCACGTAGTCACCTCATGACCCAATCCAAGGTCCGTACTCTTCGAATAGCGAAGTGGTAATTCGACTCAGGTCTGCGCCCCGAGGGAGCCAACTCAATCCTCCCTTCGAGTTTTCCAGGCTGACCGCCTTCTCCGAAATGATGCAGTAGTAGCCAGCCGGTCTTGACGGGTCCACCCAACACTGAGAGGGAGAAAATGAGGTCCCGAGTTTTTGTCGAATGAGTTCTAATCCATCGTTGTAACCCTCTCGCGAGACGATGTCGTCAATCACGCCTCGCCACCAGCGCGGTTTGTCGGGATCGGCAAAGGGCCCGTCATAAAGAGCCTCTTTGAAAACTGCTTGGACTTTGTTGTTCTGAAAATCGTTCGTCGCGATATTGAGGTGGCTGGCCGCAGCGACTACGTTCACCAGAAGACCCGGATATCGGAGTATTGAGTCCCATAACCAGTACCCCAGAAAGCAACCGATTCTCTTTACCCAATCCCCGTTATCCTTTTTGCCCCTTGCGGGCACTTGCGACAAACGGTTCTGGTCCCCGACGCCATAAAGGGCGATCTTATCCGCGTATTCTGGCTTCCCAAGAAGAGCGGCCAGTATTTTCGCTGGCGACTTACCCACTCCGTCTTTCACTATCGTCGGCAATTTCAACGCGATCTCAGCAAAGCCGCGCGCGGCCACAATCGCTTCCTGAGCTAAATTATCGTCATGTGTCGAGGAGAGAACTATGTGCCCTTCCTCCCAACGTGCCCTCCATTTGTAGTCCTCAGGGGCCGGCTGACGAGCATACGCGCAGATCGCGATGCCCAGTCTCTTGGCTGCCTCTATCACTGCACTGACTGACATCCCCTGGAAATTGGTGCTCATCGAGAGATCACGATCCGCGACAAGGAGCGTTGTGCCCTCGTACGGCGTCTGACTAAGGATGGCTTCCAGGCGGTCTTCATACGTACGACTCTTCGATCCCGTTTCGTTGAATAGTTCTGCGTCGAACGGCAGCACGGTGCCATTCGATTTCAGGCATTTCTTTAGGGCCGCGAGAATCTCGGATCTCGTCTCTTTTACATCTTCAAACAGAACGACTTTGATCTCATTTGACATTTCTTACCCCATTGGGAAACTGACGCGGAAGCATGTGTTAAAGCCGGGAGGCGCGTCATCTAGGAGTAGGATTTTGCCTCCAGTTTCTTCGACCACTTGCTTGACTAGTGTCAAACCCAGGCCCATTCCAGAGCCAAGCGGGTTTCCTGTGTCTGACGTTGTGGTGTAGAGCGGGTCCCAGATGCGCTTTCGAAGTTCGACGGGAATTCCTACCCCATTGTCCGACACCTCAACAAAATGGGCGCTGCGTTCATTCCAAGACCGGATCGCAATCTGTGGGTTAGGGATGCTCGATGTTGCACCCAGCACAGCTTTCAGAGCGTTGGTGTAGAGATTTAAGAGCACTCCACTGTAAACGGCTGGCGGCAGAGACGGGGTTTGCACTTTGGAGTCAGCATCCCATTCAACTTTGATGCCGTGGTCGTTAGCAAAGCTCTCGAACCGTTTCAGGACATGTCTAATCTGACCAGATGCGGACATGGCCATAGATTCATTTCGTCGTACGCCGTTGAGGAACATCTGAGAGTATTCGAGCTGTCCTTTAAAGGTGGCCAATCTCTTCTCGATTTGCCCCGAAACCTCTTTGAGACTGCTATGTTTCTTCGCCAGGGAGCTCACGATCCGCGCTGCCTTGTCCATCTCGAAAACCAAGCTTCTTGTCTCATGCGTCATAAAACCGGCCACTACTCCGAGGAGGCTCATTGCGATTAGGCTTTGCCGCGCTCGTTGGTTGTACTCCTCAACTTCCTGTATTCGGTTGACCAGCTGCCCGTACGCCCTAGCGATGCGCGCTTTATCAGGTGCAGTCAGCGTCGGGCTACTTTTGATGTGCTCAATTGCACGACGAAAATCTTCGCGGAGACTCTCGGCCTTCTGCTTGGCCTCCTTGATCTCCAACCTGTCCAGCTCTCGTTTATCCTGCCAAGCAAGAAACTCAATACCTGCACGAACAAAGTCCACCAATTCGTCGAAGGCTTTATTCTTTAGAAAGCCTTCCCTATCCATCGATGGTATGAGGTCAACCCCGGACTTCATCAAAGAAGGCGGCTTAGACTCAACAAAAACTCCACCCACAAGCTGGAAGTTTGAAGGAAGGTAGAGTGCTGGATTGTCCTTTGGGCGTTGGCGGAGAGCCGGTGAGATCTGAAACTCCTGCCGGGCAATGCTGGACCGCCAGTCGCGCTCGTTATGTGTATGGTCTGCGTCAAGATGCAACCAATCGTCAAACTTGTAACCGTATGGGATCACGCGAAAACCGTGGTCAACGACAGCAACTCCGTGGTTTTCGCGAACCCACGCCCAAGCAGCTTTACCGTTGATCCCTTTCGCACGGAACACTCCCTTCCGTCGAGGAAAATATCGAATGTCAGCCACGAAACCGGCAGATATGGCGGTTGCAACCGTCACTTCAAGTGTCTTAGATGTCTTCGAGGACGAAACCCAAACTTCAAATTTCAGGTTCTTGCCCTTCAGTTCGATACGAAGTCTGCCCCAATAATTCCTGAGTACAAGGTCCGCAAGGTTGATCTCATCTGTCCCTTCGGGTCCTTCGCCGGGCAGGATGACACGAAATCCTGGATCTGTCTTCGAATCGCGATGATCTGGTTTGAACTTCCCAGGATCAAGGCCCTGAAGCGGTGTGACGATGCGCAGGACGTTAGAACGCAACGACGGGTTGCTTGCGAAGTCGGCCGAGGTACTCAGCTGTCGAATTTCAAGAGTGGTTCCCGTCGGGGTGTCGTCCGGAACACGTTCCAGTTTGTAGTTGACCGTCGCCTTGCGGATGTCATCTAGCCGATCGATTTGCGGCCAGTCGAAAATCGCAGTCAGTTTTGCCTTCAGCCCCCGTTCTTGATCGTGGGCTGTCGTGATCAGGGTCAAGTGCTCGCCGAGATATCGGACAGCGAAGCGCCCAATCCCTTTTGCACCTGTAAGCCGCCGCTTATACCGCTTCGAAACTCGTTCGTCGACTTTGCTCGCTGTAGCAATGTTCATCCACTTGCCGACAAAGTCATCTCTTGTCATGCCGTGTCCTTGGTCGACGATCAGTAGCGTTTGGCCCTTGTCCGCTAAGCGCACCTCGCAAGTTGGCGAATCAGCATCGTAGGCATTCTTGATCAGTTCGACTAAAGCCACCTCAGGGCTCGCGACGAGACGCTCTCCCAGTTCCTGCAGTAGGCGCCCCTCTGCTTGAAATGAGACCACATCCTGTTCGAGAACGTCCTCAGCCGTTTCTTGCTTATCGAGAAGTTTCTCGGCTGCCATTCTTTCGCTCCCTCTCGACGAACTCGTTCAGCACGGCATTCAGTTGCTTGACTTCGACCTTCTTTAGTCTCCTGGCATGAGCGACAACCCGTTTTTCGAAATTCACTTTCAGCAAGTGCTGCTGTAAACGCCGGACCGGTATCCTCCTTGCGCTGTGAATCCCTAACACTCCCCCGACTGCGCGTGCTCCAACGGAGTTCACCACTACTTTCGGGCCGAACTCAGTAAAGCCCGAACTAAACAAGATTTGTGGCACCGGGTGAGGCGCGTAGTTAAACCAAGGAGACTGATTCTGACACGTGTACGTCTCTCGAAGCTTCTTAGGGACTGCTTCCAAATAGGCGTCTAGTGTGCCACTTCGCCTCTCTTCGTATGATCGAATCAGCCAACACTTCTCGCCAGCCCGAACAAAGTGCCGATCAAAAGCCGCAGGGGTAAGAACTCGCAGACTACGCGGAGCACCTCGTAGGGAGGTGACACAAGGAACGACGTCGCGCCGCGAAAGCCCGTTTCGTATGCGCTCCCCCTCTGTAATAGTGAATATCTTTTGGGAGCCCGGGCTCATGCCGCGCAGTCCCCATATCTTTCCACGGCTTGCGTAGTCGAGCACACCTAGTCTCGAATTTGTGACACCTCGTCGCTCTATTACCTGATAGTCCGGCGTAATGTCAAAGTAAGTCCATTCGCCGTCGTCTCCCGCTTTGTCCACGATGCTGACGGACGCAGTCGTCATTACTCCCTCAAAGATCGGCATCTGAAACCGATATACGGAAACGTTCCATTGTTTCTTTTGGATGAATTCTCGGAGGGCTTTGGTGGACGGACGAGATACCCACTCATAGGGTATGACCAAGGACACCAACCCGTTCTGAGCCGACTTTATCAGCGCAAGGCAAAGGAAGTAGAGATAAAGATTGCAACGTTTATTCAAGGAGATTGCCAATTCACGCTGCAGTCGCTCCGCGGTGCGTTCTTTCCACGGACTCTGGATGTCATGGTGGCGAACGTAGGGTGGATTGCCAATGCAACCGTCGTATTCTCCCGCGTCATGCCTAAACGCGCAGCCACAGATTATTTGCCCGTTGGTCGGAACGTTCGCAGCTGCGATTCGTTGTCGATCTATCTCGATCCCTGTGTAATGGTTGAAGGCACCTCCTGCAGCGAAGCGGCAGTCCCCGGCTCCCAGGTCCAGCACGGACGCCATGTGCGAGCGGTGCTGCCTTGTCAATTGCCAGAACAGCGCGACCACTGGTTCCGGTGTACTGACTTGCGATTCGCGCAGCTCATAGGCAGTTCGTGGACGGGTCATGTTTATTTTGCTGTTCAAGTGGCGACGTAATCAGCATCGAACATAATTAGAACAAGCCCAGACATCGCTCGCGTAGAAGTCTATCAGTGCGATTGGGACTCGGAGAAGTATCGCACAACGCGTGGGATCGGGCTGATTCCGAGAGTGTCAGCCGGAGGTTGGTTTTGGTAATACGGATTCGATTTCCGCGGTACACCACAATTCAACAGCCGAGCCTAATCCCAGTGTAGCTACCGCAGTCCTAGCCTACTGCGCCACTCTTCCTTGGACTGGAATCACGTTCCAGATGTGGTCGCATAGTTTTGTCGAATTGGAACTTTGAAAGCCTTGCACGTGAGAGATTCTACTTGTAAATCCTGTGACACTTCAGCGATGCAGGGGCCGTCTACAATTTCGACACCATTGATGTAGACGGAAAACCAGAAATACAGTTAAGTGCTTGAAAAGATTGGTCGGGGAGAGAGGATTTGAACCTCCGACCCCCTGGTCCCGAACCAGGTGCTCTACCAGGCTGAGCCACTCCCCGACTAGGCTGCGGGTGGGGCTTTGAGGAAGGCCATGCGCCCGCGCGCTTTTACTTCTAGACAAGCATACCGATTATAACATCGCTACCGCCGCTGGTTCCCCGCACTTGTGTAGACATTTTTCGCGCTACACTGATGAAGCACCGAGGATGACATACCGGGAAGAAGCTGGACTTGGGGACAGAACTTCGTTTCACGATTTGATCGCAAAGCTCGCGTAGGCAAAGATTGCATAAACAAAGATCGCATACCCTGATCTGCCAAACATGATCGTCCTCTGCGCCAGTCGTCTGTACACGCCGCTCGAAGAGATACAGAATCCGCTCCTGTTTATTGAGGAAGGCACCGTCTCTGCCGTTTCTTCGCGGGTCGAGCGGGAAGTCCCAGGAGCTGCGACGATAGTCGATCTCGGTGACGCGATTCTGGCGCCGGGGTTCGTTGACATTCATATGCACGGCGGAGCCGGACTCGATGTTATGCGGGCATCGCCGGCCGAGCTGCCGCATTTGCACAAGTTTCTTGCGACTCACGGAGTTACCGGATATTTCCCGACTACAGTGGCTGCGCCCCTTGACGAGACTTGCCTTGCGCTCGAAGGCCTTGCCGATGCGATCGAGGCTGGAGAGGTTTCGCCGGCTACGAACGGCAATGCGCCGCAGGCTCGGCCGCTCGGTATTCACCTGGAGGGTCCATTTCTTAGCCACAAACGGCGCGGAGTCCATTCTCCGCAGAATCTGCTTGAACCGACGCTGGAGATCTTTGATCGCCTCTGGCAGGCAGCGCGCGGACACGTGAGCATGATGACCATCGCTCCGGAGCTGCCGGGAGCGCTCGGAGTAATTTCAGAAGCGGCGCGGCGCAAGGTTTGTGTGAGCATCGGCCACTCGGACGCCATGCTGGAAGCTGCCCAAGCCGGGGTTAGAGCCGGCGCACGGCATGCTACTCATACTTTCAATGCGATGCGGCCACTCGATCATCGCGACCCGGGCATTCTCGGCGAGGTGCTGACCGACCAGAATCTAACCGCCGATATTATTGCGGATGGCATTCACCTTGCGCCTGAGGTCGTGCAGATTTTTCTGCAGGCGAAGGGTCTCGAACGAGCTGTTTTGATCACTGATGCGACTGCCGCGGCCGGAATGCCCGACGGCAAATACCAGCTCGGGCCAATGCAGGTTGAGGTCAGAGATGGCAAATGCACGCTTGATGGAAAGCTTGCGGGCAGTGTTCTCACCATGGATGCCGCGGTGCGAAACGTGACGAAATTTTCCAGCTGGTCTTTGCGGGACGCGGTGCGCGCCGCAACCCTGAATCCTTCCCGCGCCACCGGGCTCGCGCAGCACGGACACATTGCGCCAGGGGCGGAAGCCAACATCGTGGTACTCAGCCCAAATGGAGACGTGCGCAAGACGATGATCCGCGGCCGCGGATTTTAGCACTCGGTTTCATCGGTGAGAAGTTACGAAGAAGGCCCGCTAAATATAGGAAATCTAGTTCGGTTTTCGCTCTTTGGATTCCGCCAGGTAGCGCATCAGAACGGCTTCATCGGCGCGGGAAAGCCGATCGAGAAAGGAACTGTCCACGTTGCGGTCTTCGACGGTGTGGGACCCACTCGACTGCCGTAGTTTGTCGCCGAGTTCAGGTTCGTTGCTCATCACCTGGGTGTAGAACCACAGGAAGTGGCGCATCTGGTCAAGCGTCTTGCACAACACCTGGATGGCCTCGGTCTCAGGCAGGGCGCTCATGGCTTCCATTAATTCCGGGTCGCTGGGAGCCTGCATCGCGGCGCAGTTCAACTCTCGCTGAATCACGCGCAAATCTTCAGTCACTCGCACCATCCGGGTATGAAGGTCGTCCATCTGGGTATCCGTTCCCATGAGTTGGTGGCCCGGCATGGTGATCACTGTGCGTTCGGGCCATGATCATCCTGCCGTTTGAACATCTCATCGGCAGCAAGCAGCGGATAGATGTCCCACGATCATGCGCTTTCGTAATTCAAGGGATTACTTTCGTCTCAGACTTCGCGCGGCGGGAAGTGCCCTCTGAAACCCTCCACTGGCAAGGCTTTTAGCGCCATCAATGAACGGATTTCGGTACGTTCACAACCTCCATTGCGTGAGTTGGGATTCGTAACTGCGACCAAAGGTGTAGTTACCCTCTTCCGGGTTTTACTTCCAGCGCATTCGCGACTTGTGGTACAAACGCGCATGGTAACGCCCGCCGCGAGCGTGTCTGGTCAACAACTCGTCCGCGCCATCGGCCGCTGGAGCCTGGTTGCGCTGGTCGTGAACTCCATCATTGGCAGCGGAGTCTTCGGACTGCCCTCCACGGTAACCACTCTCATCGGTAGGTCCAGCCCTTTCGCGGTGGTTGCCGCCGGGGCCGGAATGGCTGTGATCATGGGGTGTTTTGCTGAAGTTGCGTCGCGCTTTCATCAGGCCGGCGGGCCTTATCTTTATGCCCGCGTCGCTTTTGGACGCTTCATGGGAATTCAAACTGCATGGATGCTTTGGCTCGGTCAAGTTGCCGCGCCTGCCGCCAATGCCAATTTGTTCGTGATTCACCTGGGCGAGTTCTGGTCGCACGCAAAAGACCCGGTGCCTCGCGCGCTCATCCTTACGCTTCTGGTGGGCCTTCTGACATTCATCAACGTTCGCGGCGTGCGCGGCGGAGCGCAGGTGAGCAACCTGTTCACTGCGGCCAAGCTGGTGCCGCTGTTCGCGGTGATTGTTCTGGGATTGTTTGTGCTTCACGCTCACCACTGGGACATTGCGACTCCGCCAACGGGTCCCGCTAGCAGCAACCAGTGGTTGAAAGCCGTACTGCTTTTGGTTTTTGCCTATGGCGGATTTGAGACCGCATTGGCGCCCATGAGCGAAGCGAAAAATCCGCGCCGTGATGCTCCCTTCGCGCTGTTCACGGCTCTGCTGGCCTGCACTGTGATCTATGCGCTCATCCAGTGGGTGGTTATTGGAGTGTTGCCCAATGCGGCGGGCAGTCAGCGCCCCTTGGCTGACGTCGCGCGGATCGCGCTGGGTCCTATAGGTGCTGGGCTGGTAGCTGTCGGCGCTCTGGTTTCCTTCTATGGATATCTCAGCGCAAAAATTCTCGGTATGCCCCGTGTCCCCTTCGCCCTGGCCGAGCAGGGAGACTTCCCCAAAGCATTCGCCGCGGTGCATCGAAAGTTTCACACACCCTATGTCTCAATCCTCGTCTTCGCGGCTATGGTCTGGGGATTGGCCCTGATCGGCGACTTCAAATGGAACGTAACTCTCTCCGCCGTAGCTCGGCTTCTTTACTACAGCGTAGGATGTGCAGCCCTGCCAGTACTCCGCCGCAAAGAGCCAGATGGTGCGCTGTTTCGTCTGCCAGCGGGGAATTTCCTTGCTGTTCTGGGTGTATTGATATGCGTGGTTCTGGTGACGCGCGTGGACTTCGGTCAGTCTCTGATTCTGGTCGCGACAATTGCGCTGGCGTTCGTGAACTGGGCCGTGGTAGCGCGGGAACGCCGTTGACTAATGCCGCCTTGATTTAATTGTCATCCCGACCGGAGTGGAGGGACCCGCTGTTCTTTTCTTGTGTCCCAGTGCTTCCTGATGGAATTCGTAAGCGTACTCTGACTGCTAGAATCTGATGATGACAATCAGGGTCAAGGATGTCGTTTGGCCCAACAAGGCCGACATTGACCTCCGGCGCTACGACGTAGCCGGACTCGACGGTCTGATCAAGCGATGTGTCGCCAGCATCACAAATTCTCTGAAGGGATCAACTGGCAGGTACTCCGAACTTCAAACGATTCACTTGAGCTGGATGTTCGATGCGATGGGATTCACCTATGACACCATACGAAGTCTGCTTAAACAGAGAACTCCCTCTTGCGTGAATGCCTTAGCGTTGGCCAGATTGCAACTGGAAGCACTCTTTTCCGTCTGCCTCATGATGCAAGACTCCAGCTTCGTAGATCACTACGTCAAGAGCTTCTGGAGGGATAACTATGTTCGGTTCCTCTTGGTACGCGCGGAGTGTAAGGGCCTGAGCCGGTTCGATGAGTATCTCAACCAGACCGGCCCACGTGCGCTTGAGGCACTCCAACAAGGTGCTGGAGTGACGGACGAAGAGAAGGCCACAGTTGAATTTGAAGAACTTGGCGCTCCGATACCAACTGGCATGAACGAGGCCAAGATCAGCCGCTTCCCGTCACCAATGAGGGTAATCGCGAAGGTCACTGACTCTGGACGGAAACGAATGCTGATGAGGCTCTATCCCGAGTATCGACGGCTCTGCGCTTTCGCTCATGGCTCCCCACAAGCATGGATGTTCAAGAATGCCTTTTGGGAGAGGTCTCGTCTCAGACTGCAGCTATCAGAACTCCAGCGCCAAGATGTTTATGAGAAGGAGGTGGTAGACCCCGCCCTTCTGCACAGCGCGCTTGCAGTTATTCAAGGCTCCTGTGAGGTAGCAACGACGCTATATCCAGCAGATGTTGAACTGAAACGAAGTGTGATTGAGGCGTGGAACCTGCTGTCGGAGATGAGTCTTCTCGGACGCACTATCTGGGAGATCAGGGCGAGTTCCGCCTTGGGAGTGATTCAGCCTTAGAAGTTACGCGCCCCCCAAGCCGGGTGCCCCATTTCCCGCGTTCCTTGGGCAAGGCGCGGCGGATCCCCCTTCCGCTCTAAGCAACGGCATTTTGCGAACATCACTGCCGCTGCTTCAGCACACGCCGCACATTCCTCTTCCCGTGTAGAACAGCGACCACCTGAAGGGGAGATGTTTCGGGTCTGTAAACCACGGTGTAGTTGGGATAACGGGTGAGCGTCCAGAAACGCAGCGGACGGCTTGTGAGGTCGGAGCGCGAATGCCCGCGCATGGGAGCCCCGGCTACAAACGAGCAGGCCTCATAAATTGCCTGTTCCACGCGGTTGGCAGTCTCTTCGCTATCGTCGGCAATGTAAGACCAGATCTCGAAGATATCGGCTTTGGCAAGCGGCGTGAGAGCATACTCGCTCATCGTTTGGACGAGCGCTCTTGATGCCAGTTATCTTTCATTCCCTGAATTTCACGGCGTGCCTGAGCGCCGTCAATCAGCTCGCCGCGCTCGGCCTGGAGAAATCCTTCTTCGATATGGGAGGTCAAGGCGCGTCGTTCCTCGTCGGTCCAACTTTCCTCGGCGTCCTGAGCTTCAAGAGCGCGGCGGAACACGTCTTCAACGTTGGTGTAACCGCCGCTGGAAAGGCGCTTGTTGACTAATGTTTCAAGATCAGGGGGCAGGTTGACCTGCATGGCCGGTTCTCCCTTCGCTTTCCATCATAATCTTTTGGAGAGTCAAGCCCAAGCGGCGCGGGTGTCCCCTGATCAAAGAGAATGCGCATCGGTGGAAGCCGGCGAATGGCTAGCGGATGGCGGCGCGTCAAGACTGCGGGCGGCAAAGTCGAGCACGGCGACAACCTGTTCCCGCGTTACGCCAAACCACTCCATGATTTCCTCAATACTCGCGCCGGATTCGAAGTTCTCGAAAACGGTGGAAACCGGCATACGGGTATCCTTAAAGACCCACGCGCCACTGTGCTTGCCGGGAATGCTCTCCACGGCAGGACATTGAGACCAATCGAGTGTTGCCATTGTTCTTACCTCCGCTCTTAAATCCTTATCATGGCCCGAATGCTACCATGCTATAGTAGCACTAGGTAACACCTTGGACTACCGCTATGCCGAAGCCTTCGACTACCAGCCTAAAGCTCGATCCCGAGACCAAAGAGCGCGTCCGCCGTCTCGCCTCATCCCGTCGCCGATCTCCGCACTGGCTTATGCGCGAAGCCATCGAAGAGTATGTCGAACGCGAAGAAAAGCGAGAACAATTCCGGCAAGCCGCTCAAGCCGCTTGGGCCCATTACCAGACAACCGGCTTGTACGCCACGGCTGAAGAAGCCGACGCCTGGTTGGCCAAGCTCGAAGCAGGCAAGGACATCGCTCCTCCAGAATGCCACGACTGAGGTGGTCCCGGGCGGCACTGCTCGATGTGGCTCGTCTCCACGACTTTCTGGCTCCCAAGAGCCGGAACGCGGCCAAGCGTGTTATCAAGGCGATCCGGCAAGGTATGAAAGCCTTAGGCAAGCACCCGGAAATTGGCCGCCCCGTCGAAGAAATGCCACCCGAGTTCCGTGAGTGGGTGATTGAATTCGGACATGGTGCCTATGTCGCTCTTTATCGTTACGACGGGAAACAGATTGTGATCCTGGCGGTTCGCCACGGACGCGAAGCCGGATACTGAGCTAATCCTCATCGCCGTCTACGAGTATTGCTGCTGAAACAATAGGGTAGGGAACTTCCACAACCCAATCTATGTGTCGATTCTGCGTTCGCGGCGCTGGCCGAATTCCGTAATTCTTGACTCTCGCCAAATCGATGCTATCCTCGATGCGGAGTCGAAAATGAAGGACTTCTTTGGTCCTCTGTTGATCCTGGCAGTAGTTGTGTTTTTCCTCGTCCTGTTCGGTATCACAATCAAATGGTGCGTGAAAGATGCCAGGCGCAGGGGGAAGTCTCCTCTATTGGTTTCTATAGCTGTAATTTTCTTTTTTCCGTGGGGACTGATCGCCTGGCTGATCTTTCGTCCCAATCCCTTGGAAGGCCAGCGGTTTCGGCTGGAGAACTATCGGGCGCAGTGAAGTCGCCCGCTTTTTACGGGATTACCTGCTCCATCTCTAACAACGTTTTCTTCCGTTCGACGCCCCAGCGATAGCCGCTGATGTTGCCATCTTCGCGGACCACGCGATGGCACGGGATCGCGACTGCGACTGGATTGGTCGCACAGGCGCGGGCTACGGCTCGGCTTGCGGTGGGCTGGCCGATTGCCTTTGCGACTTCGCCGTACGACCGTGTTGACCCGAACGGGATCGACTGTAGGTAGGTCCACACGCGGCGCTGAAACGCGGTCGCGCGAATGTCCAAAGGCAAATCCGTATCTAGTTCTCGTCCGGTCATCTTATCGAGCAAAACCGTGACCCAGGCTTGCAATCCGCCTTCGTCGGGCTTACGCGTGGCAAAAGGGAATTCGCGCTTCAGGCCCTCAATCAATTCGCCATCGGACGGCGCGAACTGGATGGCGCAAATGCCGCGCTCTGTCGCGGCGATCAACATGCGACCCAGCGGGGAATCGACACAGGCGTAGCGAATGGCTGCGGCGACGGCACCCCGGCGGTACTTGTCCGGGGTCATGCCGAGTTGCGATGCCGTCTTCTCGTACAGGCGGCTGCTCGATCCATATCCGGCGTCGTACATGGCACGGGTCACATTGTCGCCGGCTTGCAGATTGCGCTTGAGCAGGCGCAACCGGCAGGAGTCGGCGTACTCGCGCGGAGTGATCCCGAGCTCCGCTTTGAAGCGCCGCTGCAGATGGAATGGACTTTGCCGGAATACTTTTCCCAGGGTTTCGAGTGTGACCGGCTCATCGAGGTGCCGCTCGATGTAGCGGCAAATCTCCTTCGCGGAACCCGATTGAGGATTGCCGCTGATCGATCTTGGACGGCAACGCAGGCAGGCGCGGAAGCCGGCTTTCTCCGCCTGCTCGGGGCGAGAGAAAAACGTTACGTTTTCGCGACGCGGCCGGCGGGCGGGACATGAAGGCCGGCAATAGACACCTGTGGTTGCGACTGCGAAGACGAACGCTCCGTCGTGGGCAGAGTCGCGCGCCATCACGGCGTCCCAACGCTGCTCTTCCGCTGCTTTTGAGTTGGAGCCTGTTGCTGGCATTTCGCTTGGGAGTTCCTCTGCGAGTATGGCACTCGCCATCATTGTTGGGAAAGTCATGTTTGTGGTTGTCATGGTAGAAACAGCGTATGGCTGGGACGCGCCAGCGGACTATCCGGATCTTGCGGGCAAAGCGAATTATCCGGTTCTCGGCGTTCACCCCTCGGTACACAGTATTCCGTGTGCAGCGCTGAGCACTGGCGATTTGCGCCCTGCGCAGGAAACGTCTAGATTTGCGATGGACTCTTAGTCACTAATCTCCAATTTGAGGACTGAATGAAGAAGCTACGTTTCGCGGCATTTGGCACCGTTTTGGCTGTACTCCTGGCCTCCGCTCTGGCGCAAAAAGCCGCGCCGCATCTCCTCAGCGCCGACGAACTCAAGAAGGCAGTCCCCGCGGAATGTTACTTCTTCGGACAGAAGGCGCCGACACAGATGAGGAACTCCGCGGGGTTTCAGTTGGCCAACGGGAAAATCACACTCGCCGCACTGGTTGACAGCTCTGGGTATTCAAGCGACGTTCAGCAGAAATATCAGGGCCTGCTCATCACCGAGTCAAAGCTCAGCATCGGAGGTTCGGATCTGCCGCCGGGAGAATATGGATTCGGATTTGTCACCGGTAAGTTTGTTGTCATGAATGTAGCCAACGAAGACTTGCTGAGTTCCGCCTATCAGACCGACGCAGAGCTAAAGCGTCCCGTACCGTTGAAGATGGCTGACGATGGCGTCGGTTACAAGCTGTACGCTGGGCGAAAGTGGATCGCAATTGAGCCGCAGTAGCCAAGGGAAGTTATGTCTTAGAGAAAGCCCGTCACCTGTTTATCCGCAGAGACGGGGTTTTTGTTGCGACGGCAAAAATTGTTCTAAAGTTTTGCCGCGCGCTGCCGATAGCTTGAACAAGTATCACCGCGCGAGCTGGCACATTCTAAGGCGTGCTTACGCGCAGCGTCATGAGGAGGAACCAATGACAATCGGTGCAATTTCGGCTGCGGGCCTCGGTCAGGATGTACTTTCATCCAGCGTATCAACGCAACAGCAGGCCTTACAGGCTTTGCAGAACAGTCTCGCATCGAGTGACCTGAATGGCGCTCAGTCGGCGTTTCAGACTCTGCAGAGTGTTCTGCAAAACTCGGCGACGGCGAACGGCACCAGCCTCTTAAGCAATTCCCAACTTTCTACTGATCTAACTTCTCTGGGCAGCGCGCTGAGTTCAGGCAAGCTATCTACCGCCCAATCGGCCTTTGCTACGGTCCTGGGCGACCTGAAAAACACTGCGTCGCCAGCGCAGATCAATGAGGCCACCGCCGCGTCCCAATCGGTGCAATTGGTTGAAGGTCTGCTCAGCACATTGAACTCCACCGGTACGGCGAGCCCGGCGTCTTCGAGCAGTGCGGATTTCACGACCTCCGCGCTGCAAAACTACTATGCAAAAAAGAGCGGCTTAAACGCTTTCGGATAGAGTCAGGCGTATCCCACGTAGGGATTACGACGACGGCGCTGAGTCTCGTTAAAGATCGGTCTGTTGACTTCTAGTCCGCCAGAGGATGGAACGGGCCAAGCAGGCTGGAGACTCCGGAGCGTTTGCGCAGTTCGCCAAGCAGGGCGCCTGCTGCGTTGGTATAGGTTTTGCTCGGGTCGGAAGGATCGGCCCAGACTGCGTCGTAAATAATTTGCGCGGCCTCTTTTACATCGATGTGCAGGGCGCCTTCGCACACATCCAGTCGCTCCTGCAGGCGGTCGTAACACGGCTTGCATATGGTCGCCGCTTCAGGGCCCTGGATGTGATGTTCTCCCAGCGTACAAACTGCCGGAGAGCTGGCAACCTCAGCATGTGCGGCGAAAAGCTGTGACTTGAATTCCTTCAGAAAAGCTTCGCGCTCTTGCTCGACCACAGAGGTATCGGGGACTGTTTCGGTCGTGACCTGAACTTTTGGGATGGCTGTCACCCTGGCCGACACTCGTTCCTGGTTGTTGCAGGTAGGACAAGCGTCCAGGTCGGCGGAATAGTAAAGATGACAATGGGCGCACGGCAAGCCGAAGCCTGCCAACTTGCGGGCATCGCGCCGGAGACCGTTCCGCACATCACTGCGGACCTCACCTTGCTGCGGGACAGATCGTGCGGGTTTAGCGGCGGCAGCTTGGGTCACGTCCATGTTCAGTCTCCCCGAGAAAAGCTCGCTTCAGCTTTCAGTGTAAGGAGTTCGATCGTCTCTGTGAAAATGACGGCAGTACACTGGCTGATGGTGCGGCGTTTCAGTTACTGCGATTTCGTCTCTTTCATCAATTTCAGGAGTTCTTCGCGGCGGGCGCGATAGAGTTTTCGCTCAGGATCGAGCTGCGCCGCCGACTCCAGCTCGGCTAGAGCCTCTTCATAGCGATCCATCGTCATGAGGCAAGCCGCGAGCGAGTAATGGTTGTCCGGAGAAGCATTCAGGCGAAGCGCTTCGCGGAACTCTTTTTCGGCGGCCTGCAACTGCTGCTCTTGGAATAGTGCAGTGCCCAAGGAGTGATGAGCCGCGTCGGAATCCGGATTAAGAGTCACCGCGAGACGCAACTCCCGAATACCTTCGTCCAGCTTCTCATTCAGCAGCAAAGCTTCGCCCAGCACCCGATGTTCGGTAGAGCTGGTGGGGTTTTGCCGCACGGCCAATTGCAATTCGGTCACGGCGTTGCCGTATTCCTTCTTCGACATGTAGGCGCGAGCCATGCAACCGTGACCCTGCTCCCACTCGGGATGCTCGCGATAAAGCTCGCGCAGTTCAGTGATGGCAGCGTCAAAGTCGCCCTTGTCGCAATAAGTGTTTCCCAGGTTATTGCGAACGGAAGCTTCCTGAGGGGCAAGCCGGTTGGCTTCGCGATATTCGGTGATGGCTTCGTCGAGCTTGTTCTGTTCATGCAGGATCAGCGCGAGGTTCGAATGAGCTTCCCAGAAGGCCGGCCTCAAACGAATCGCCTCGCGGTAGGCTGTGATGGCTGCCGGTACATTGCCATCGGCGTGCAAGGTGATGCCCAGGTCGTAAAGGGTGTCAGGGTTATCGGCATCACGCGCGAGCGATTCGACAAGGGCATGCACGGCTGCTGCGTATTGGCCATTTGAGTAAAGCCCGAGACCGAGAAACTGGTAAGCCTCCGAGTTCTGCGGGTCCATACTGAGGGCGGTGCGGGCTTCGGCGATAGCGTTGGGGCCGTCATCGAGGCGATAGAAAATGTAAGCCAAGCTGCTGTGATTTTCAGGCAGATCGGGCATGAGTTGCGCGGCGAGAGTGATCTCGTCGAAGGCATCGTCCCATCGCTCCTGTTGGCGAAGCATGGTGCCAAGAGCGAAGTGCAGGGCGGCATTTTTCGGATCGGAGTCTACCGCCTGGCGCAGGTCGAGTTCAGCTTCGTGAAAGCGTTGCGCGGCAGCATCACTGGCGGCACGCAGTAGAGGTGAGGGGATCTGGGCTGCGGATTGAGCGCCGGCGGACGCTTTGCTGTTGGTAAGAGTGCGAACCAGGTCAGTAGTGGCGCCCGCGGCTTCGAATTGATGAATCTGTTCTTTGCCGGGAACATTCGCGAGTCTGCGCTCCTGAATCAAACGGACGAGGCGGCTGCAAGGCACGCCAGCCACCAGCCAAGCCATCAATTGCGTAGAGTTCACCGGTTGGCTTTCGCTGGCGCATGCGCCGACAGTTGCCCCAAGGATAAGAAGAAAAACCAGGCCCTTGCGCTTCAATCGATTTCTCCGGTGATGGGTTTGGGCTGCTGCGGTGTGGTTGCGCGGTCATCGACAACCCATGGACCCGCTGCTCAACCTTAATTGCCCGAGCAGACTAAGGTAAGGTCACGGAGGTAATCGGTGGGGATGACCCGCTGACAGCCAAAAAGGCTAAGGCTTGGTAAACGAAACAGGGCGTTTGACTTAGAGGCAAGCGTCCAGTAGCGTATAAGAGTATTATTGTCTTTCGGAGGTCCTTATGTTTGAAGGTCTGTTCCAACCAATGCATCTGCTTGTGATTTTCGCCATTGCCCTGCTGGTGTTCGGGCCAAAGAAGCTGCCTGAACTGGGCAAAGGGTTAGGCGAAGGGATTCGCGCCTTGAAAGAGGGCATGAAGGACAATCCCCCGGCGCAGGCTTCTACCGAGCAGAGCAAGAGTTCCGAATCCAAGGAAACCAAAGTCTAGCGAGCTTTGTCGCAAGGCTTCGTGGGCATTCTCTCTAGATTCAAACGGTTGTTTCTTGTCCGTCTTCTTGTTGGTAGTCTTATTGCTCTACGAGCGTTCCGCTCCAGGTTGTTTTCCGGGTCCCTATCCAAAGTCGCGTGTGTCGGGGTTTTGCTCTAGCGTTTGCGTCGTCAATCTGAATCCAAAATTCGGAGGTGGAAGTGTTGCGTAAGATCGAGTTAGTTATCTTGGTGGCGTTCGTGGGATTCGCGTCGGCGGTTTTTGCTGATCAGATCACGATGAAGAATGGCGACCACCTCAGCGGCACCATCGTGAAGTCCGACGGAAAAACACTGGTCCTGCATACCGATTACGCAGGCGACATCACGCTGCAGTTTACGGCGATTACAGGAATCAAAGCCGAGCAGCAACTACATATCAGCACATCGGACAAGAAAACTGTGGTTGGGCCGGTGAACGCAAGCGATGGAAAAATCGAGGTCTCGACCAAGGCCGGCGGGACGGTGGAAGTGCCTGCGGGGAATGTTGTGTTGATCCGCAACGATGCCGAGCAGGCCGCGTATGAGAAATCGCTGCATCCCGGCTGGCACCAGGGATGGAATGGCGGCATCAATGTGGGCTTTTCGCTGGCTCGCGGCAACAGCGAAACCACCAATTTAGGATTGGCAATTAATGCTACTCGTCCAACCTTGAACGACAAAACCACCATTTATCTCACCTCGGTCGACACCAACAATCAGTTGGCGACTCCCAGCACCGTGGCCAATCTGATTACCGGAGGATTTGAGTACGACCACAATCTAAACCCGCGGATCTTCGGCTTTGTAGCCGCGGACTTCATGAGCAATGCGCTGCAGGATCTCGATCTGCGCGGCGTGTATGGCGGCGGCGTCGGCTACCACGCGATTAAGTCTGACATCACTACTTTGGACCTGCAGGCTGGATTGAACTACACGCATGAAACTTATTCCAATGGCCCACAAGTCACGCCTCCCACGGTTCCGCCGACTTTCGTTTCGTATGGAGTGACGAATCGATTCGCCGCGCTGACCCTGGGTGAACAGTTGGGATACAAGGCAGGGAAGAGCACCGTTGTTACGGAAAAAGCATTCGTCTACCCCGACATGTCCGATACCAGCCAGTATCGATTCGAATTCGACTTGGGCACGGTCACGAAAATCAGCAAGTGGCTGGGCTGGCAGAACCAGTTCAGCGACATTTATGTTTCGAATCCGCCGCTAACCGCGAAGAAGAATGATCTGATCCTGACGACTGGGCTAAACTTTTCGTTTACTCACTAAGGATTATTAGATGATCTGGAATCGCAAAAGCCGCTCTCACGAGCGGCTTTTCTTTTCCGGTTTTCGGATGATCAACTCGGTTCCTGCGCTTTTCTGCTCACCAAAACTTGAAACATTCGTCTACTACCGGGTAGAGTACTGGTTCCCGCTCGCCGGGTTCTTTAACTCCCACAACAAATAGGAGTCCGCTCGATGCGTCACGCTGTGATAGTGCTGATCGCTGTCTGCTGCTTCGGTGCATTTTCGTTCTCCCAAACCGTTGACGAACTGATCGCCAAGAACGTCGAGGCCAAGGGCGGGATCGAGAAGATGAAGGCCATTAAAACCGTCCGCATGACGGGCAAGTTCGAAGGCGGCGACGGTTTTTACGCTTCCATTGGCCAGGAAAACCAGCGTCCGAACCTGATTCGCGAAACCTTCAAACTGCAGGGCATGACCTCTGTTGAGGCCTACGATGGCACGAACGGCTGGCAGATCCAGCCCTTCGGAGGGAAGAAAGATCCCGAAATGCTGGGCGAGGACGATCTGCGCGACTTGCTGCTGGATGCTGACTTCGATGGTCCCCTGGTCGATTACCAGGAGAAGGGCAACACGATGGAATATCTGGGGCACGATGAAGTTGACGGCGATGATGCGCTTCGTCTGAAGGTCACACTGAAGAATGGCGACCTCGTTTATTACTACCTTGATCCAGATACCTTCATCGAGATTCGCAAAGAGGTGCAGCAGTTTATTCGCGGATCGGTGCGAGATCATGTGGTCGGTCTGGGCTCCTACAAGCCGGTTGCGGGTGTGATGTTCCCATTCTCTATTTCGCGCGGACCGAAGAATCATCCCGACGAACAAACCTTCACCGTGCAAAAACTCGAAGTGAATGTGGCGATCGATCCCGCAGACTTTGCGCTTCCGGCGTCATTGAAAATCGAAGAAAAGAAGTCCGGGATCGTAGGGATTCACTGATTCTTTCCGAAGAGTGACGATGAAGGCTGCAACGATGAAGTTGCAACATGCGGGCTGCAACGAAGTTCACTTGCGTCGAAAGGGCACTGTAAACATGAGAGCATTCGCCATCAGTTTTTGGGCAGTGGTAGTGCTGTTCGCTGCAGTTTCACCCAATCAATATCTCCAGGCGCAAGCGGCCTATCGCTTTGACTCCGCAGCCGTATCGGGATTGCCCGCGAGAAACATCGGCTCAGCCACCATGAGCGGTCGCATCGCCGCAGTCGACGCGGTTGAGGAGGATGGCCGCATCACGGTGTTCGTGGGCGCGGCCAGCGGAGGAGTTTGGAAGTCGGTGAATGGCGGTACGACCTACAAGCCCGTATTCGACCGGCAGGATGTGCAGTCGATTGGCGCGGTGGCGATTGATCCCTCGAACTCCAAGATCGTGTGGGTGGGTACAGGCGAAGCCTGGACGCGCAACAGCGTATCGGTAGGCGACGGCGTTTATAAATCGACCGACAGTGGTGAGAACTGGACCAACGTCGGCCTGAAAGATAGCGAGCATATCGCGAAGATTCTGGTCAACCCGGGCGACGGCAACGATGTGTTGGCGTGCGCGACCGGGCATCTGTGGGACGACAACGACGAGCGCGGAGTTTTCCATACGAGCGACGGCGGCAAAACATGGAACAAGGTTCTGGCGGGCGCGAATGGCTCGAGTGGTTGCGCAATGATCGCGCGCAGCAAACAAGAGCCGAAGACGATCTATGCCGCGATGTGGGATTTCCGGCGGCAAGGCTGGACCTTCCGGTCGGGCGGTCCGGGAAGCGGGCTGTTCAAATCCATCGACGGCGGCGCGCACTGGAATGAAATCACCAACGCGGCGGGATTGCCGGCCAAGCCATGGGGCCGCGTGGCGGTGCAGGTAGCGCCCGCGAAGCCGCAGGTGGTTTACGTCAATATCGAAGCGGAAAAGGGAAGAGGCCTTTACCGCTCCGACGACGCCGGAACAACCTGGACCCGGCTGGATGCCAGCAACTACATGGTGTGGCGTCCATTTTATTTCGGCAATCTCATCATCGATCCCAAGGATGAGAACAAAGTTTTCAAACCTGATCTCATCCTGCTGCTGAGCAACGATGGAGGAAAATCTTTCAACGTAGTTTCAGGTGGAGCGCACGGCGACTTTCACGATGTCTGGATCAATCCTCTGAACCCGAACATCGTAATCGCCGGAGACGATGGTGGCTTGTGGCGCAGCGAAGACGGTGGCAATCGCTGGAAGCACCAGATGAACCTGCCGGTCTCGCAGTTCTATCACGTCAGCGCCGACAATGCGGACCCGTATCACGTTTACGGCGGCCTGCAGGACAACAGTTCCTGGGTGGGCGACTCGTCTTATCCGGGCGGCGTGAGCAACTCGCGCTGGGAGAATATGTATGGCGGCGACGGTTTCTGGATGTTCGAGGATACTTCCGATCCCGACTACATTTATGCCGAAGCGCAAGGAGGCGAGATTGGGCGCGTGAATCGTTACACGCACGAGACTCGGGACATCCATCCCTGGCCGAATTATGGCGAAAAGAAGCTGCGCTTCAATTGGAACACGCCGATTCACATGAGTCCCAACGAGAAAGGAACGCTGTACATCGGCGCGCAATATTTATTTCGTTCGCGCGATCATGGGCAATCCTGGGATCGCATTTCTCCCGACCTGACCACCAACGATCCGGAGAAGCAGAAGCAGGAAGAATCCGGCGGCGTCACCATCGATAACTCTTCGGCGGAAATGCATACGACCATTTATTCGATTTCAGAATCGCCGAAGAACGGGCAGATCATCTGGGTCGGCACCGACGATGGCAACGTTCAAATCACACGCGATGGCGCGAAGACCTGGACGAACGTGGTCGAGAACGTCAGCGGGCTGGGAAAAAATTCGTGGGTCTCGACCATCGAAGCCAGTCGTTTTGATGAAGGTGCCGCGTATGCCACATTCGACCGGCATACGTTCGGCGATATGAAACCATATGTCTACAAGACCACAGACTATGGAAAAACATGGACGGCGCTTCCCGCGCAGGAGAGCGGAGTACGCGGCTACGCCCACGTGGTCAAGGAAGACACGGTAAGCCCCAGCGTGCTTTTTCTTGGCACAGAACTTGGATTGTGGATTTCGGCCGATGGCGGGCAGCACTGGGCGCAGTATAAAGGCACTGACTTTCCCTCAGTGGCAGTCGACGACCTGGTGGTACAGCCGCGCGAATCAGACCTAGTGCTGGCGACGCATGGGCGCGGTATCTGGATCGTCGACGATATCTCTCCGCTGCGAGCGCTCACGCCGGAGGTCATGACGAAAGAGGCAACGCTGCTTCCCGGGCGTCCGTCCATTCAATATTTCGAGGTTAACGGCGGCTGGGCGGAAGGCGACGAAAGTTTCCACGGGCGAAACCGGCCGGAGGACGCGCAGATCACCTATTACCAGAAAGGCCGCCACATTTTCGGCGATTTGAAGATCGAGATTTTCGATCAGGATGGCAAGTTGGTAGATACGGTGGCCGGCAGCAAGCACCGCGGTCTGAACCGTGCCGGGTGGGGAATGCGTGTGAGGCCGCCGGCGGTGCCTCCAGCAGCGTCTGCACTGTTCGAGGCGGCGCAGGGACCGCGCGTGTTGCCGGGCACGTATACAGTAAAGCTGACTAAAGGAGATCAGACTTACACCGAGCGGTTGGATGTGGCGATAGATCCGCGGGCGAAGTATTCGATCGAGGAGCGCAAGGCGCAATTCGATCTCTCAATGAAGATCTATAAAGAGCTGGAACACATGACGTACGCGGTGGAAGCGATCGAAGCGGTGCGAGACGGCGCAAGTGCTCGGGCTGCCAAAGTTATGCAGAAAGATCCGCTGCGCAAGCAATTGCAGCAACTGGCGGCAGATTCTGACGCGTTGCGCTCGAAGATTGTCGCTACCAAAGAAGGCGGCATGATTACCGGCGAGGAGCGCATCCGCGAATTGCTGGGCCAACTCTATGGCGCGGTGACTGGCTACGACGGGAAACCTACGGACTACCAAGTGACGCGGGCCGACTCCTTGGGGCATGAATTGGAAGATGTTATCGGCGACTTCCAAAAGCTCACGCAGAAAGAACTCCTGGGAATCAACAAAAATCTGAAAAAGAAGAAACTGGAGGCGATCACGGTCCCGGTCGAAGCGGAGTGGCAGAAGAACAGGGCTGAGTCTGCGGTCGCCGCAGGGGCAGGGATGCGGAGGACAGAAGAGCAGATACGCGAGCGGGATTAATAGCAGAAAGGATTTCGAGAGCGTTATCTGCGGCCGTTGTTGTGCTTGTTTGGACGAGCTCCGCCTAGAACCAGTCGACAAAGATTATCGACGAAGTCAGGCGTCAAACTGTCATGGCGTAACAGAAACCGCATGTAGATTGGACCGTAGAGCGAATCGAGCAACAGGTCCATATCGATGTCGTGGCGAAGTTCACCACGCAGGATTCCGCGGCGCAATGTGGCGTAGGCTTCCTGGCGGCGCGGCTTCAGAAAACGTTCACGAAAAGCTGTGATCAGGCCTTGATCGCTTTGACCTCCCCCCAAAATCGCGGAGACGATGCGTCCTCGTGGGCTGCGGAAGATCTTGATGAGTTGGCGCATCTGCTGGCTCATGTCGGTGTCAACGGAGCCAGTGTCCGGAAAATGTAGTTCTGGAGTGGCGCTGCGCGAGAATGCATCCGCGATCAGTGCAGCCTTGTCGGGCCACCAGCGATAAACCGTTGCCTTGCCCACGCTGGCATGAGCCGCGACATCAGCAATCGTCAAATCGGAAAAACCATTTTCTCCCAGAAGTTTCAAGGTCGTGCGCAGGATCGCCACTCGAATCGATTCGCTGCGCGGACGCCCCGGCGGACGCTTGCGATTGCTTCCTGCGCGCTTGCTATGAACCGGTGTCTTCTGGCGCATAAACCTACCCTAACATATAATCAGCACTGGGGATTTAGAATCCAATACGTCTAGTATCGAATCTAAATTCGAGTCTGTGGGCTTCGTTTTTGAGCGGGTGTGCAACTTTTTTTGTTCATTTCTTAACTTAGATTGAACCCTGGAGTGGTGCCTAGCCGATGTGGATTGTTGCATTAGCTCTCCGGCGTCCTTATACCTTCATCGTGATGGCGCTCGTCATCATTATTCTGACGCCAATTACGATTCTCCGCACTCCAACTGACATTTTTCCGAGCATCGATATTCCGGTGGTCTCCGTGGTTTGGTTTTATTCCGGCTTGTCGCCGCAGGATATGGCCGACCGCATCGTCGCCAATTCCGAGCGCGGAATCACCACGACTGTCAATGACATTGAGCACATGGAGTCGCAGTCGGTGTACGGCCTCGGCGTCATCAAGGTTTTCTTCCGCCCGGGCACGAACGTGCAGGGGGCGATTGCGCAAATCACGGCAATTGCGCAGACCACCGTGCGCAGCCTGCCCCCCGGCACTACGCCGCCGCTGATCATTTCCTACAGTGCGTCGACCACTCCCATCATTCAGCTGGGATTGAGCAGCAAGACCCTGCCTGAACAGCAACTCTTCGATCTCGGCCAAAACTTTCTGCGTAACTTTCTGGCCACGGTGCCAGGGGCGGCTACGCCCTATCCTTACGGCGGCAAGATTCGACAGATTCAAGTCGATCTCGATCTGCCGAAACTTCAGGCCTACGGGCTCAGCCCCACCGATATCGTCAACGCGGTCAATGCTCAGAACATCATCCTGCCGACGGGTACGGTCAAACTCGGTCCGCTGGAATACAACGTTGAAATGAATGGGACTCCGCAGACCATCCCGGAGTTGAATGATCTCCCGGTCAAGACCGCGAACGGTTCCACGCTCTACATGCGCGATGTTGCCCACATACGCGATGGCTTCGCGCCGCAGACAAACATCGTGAGGCAGGACAATAACCGCGGCGCGCTGATGTCGATTTACAAGAACGGCAACGCGTCCACACTGCAGATTGTGGCGGGCGTGAAGAACATTGTTGGGCAAGCGGCGCAGGCGCTGCCGCCGGAGTTGAAGATCACCTCGCTGTTCGATCAGTCGTTATTCGTGCGGGCTTCGATTGAGGGTGTGTTGCGGGAAGGCTTGACGGCCGCGGCTCTTACTGCCGTAATGATCCTGATTTTTCTCGGCGATTGGCGCCCAACCATCGTCATTTCCATTTCGATTCCGCTCTCCATTTTTGTTTCGATCATCGTTCTGAGCGCCATCGGACAGACCATTAACATCATGACGCTGGGAGGATTGGCGCTCGCGGTCGGTATTCTGGTTGACGACGCCACGGTGGAAATCGAAAACATCGAGCGCAACCTTGCCATGGGCAAGGAGATGAAGCAGGCAATTCTTGATGGCGCACAGCAGATCGCGGTTCCTGCCTTCGTCTCCACGCTTAGCATCTGCATCGTTTTTGTGCCCATGTTCTTTCTGACGGGCGTAGCAAAATTCCTCTTTGTACCTCTTGCGGAAGCGGTGAGCTTCGCCATGATGGCCAGCTATCTGCTCTCGCGAACGCTGATTCCTACGCTGGTCATGTACATCATGCGCGGGCACGAGCATCGCGCGGAAGCGCCCAAATCTTTTCTGGGCCGCTTTCAGCGCGGCTTCGAGCGCAAGTTCGAAGATTTCCGCCGGGGCTACGAACAGTTACTGGAAACTACACTTGAGCATCGCGGCGTTTTCGTGCTTTGCTTTCTGTTGTTTTGTGTGCTTTCGCTCGGACTGTTTGCGTTCTTAGGCGAAGACTTTTTCCCGCAAGTGGATGCCGGCTTGCTGCGCCTGCACATGCGCGCGCGCCCTGGTCTGCGGGTCGAAGAAACGGCGCGGCTTTGCGATCAAGTGGAAGCGGCACTACGAGAGGAAATTCCCCACGGCGAGGTGCAGACCATTCTCGACAACATTGGCCTGCCGAACTCCGGCATCAACCAGTCTTATAGTTCGAGCGGAACGATCGGCACGAGCGATGCCGAAATTCTGATCGCGCTTGATCCGGAGCATCACAGTCCCACGGCGGACCACATACGGCATCTGAGGGAGGCGCTGCCCCGGCGATTTCCCGGCGTAGAGTTTTTCTTCCAGCCCGCCGATATCGTTACTCAGATTCTGAACTTCGGTCTTCCCGCGCCTCTCGATGTGCAGATCGTGGGAACGGACATGGGCACCAGTTACGAGATTGCCCAGCAGATTGCGAACAAGATGCGGCACATTCCGGGGGCTGCCGATGTCCATGTGCAGCAGATGCTGTCTTTGCCGACATTGCATCTCGATATCGACCGCACGCGTGTCACGCAGGTCGGACTAAGCGCGCGCGATGTGGCGCAAAGCGTGCTGGTTTCGTTGAGCGGAAGCTTCCAGACTGCGCCAAATTTCTGGCTCAATCCGCGCAACGCCGTTACCTATCAGGTTGCGGTGCAATCGCCGCAATACCGCATCCTCAGTATGCAGGACTTGATGACCATACCCGTGACCTCTCAGCAAGGGCCACAGCTGCTGAGTAACCTCGTCCAGGTGTCCCCGGCGGCAAGGGCGGCGACGGTGAACCATTACAACGTGCAGCCGGTGGTAGACGTTTACGCGAGCACCCAGGATCGTGATCTCGGCGCCGTGGCCGCCGACACTGACAAAGTGCTCAAGACGTTCGATGGCAAGCTACCGCGCGGCACTCACATCGTGGTGAGGGGACAGGTCGCCACCATGCGTTCGTCGTTCTTTGGGCTTGCCGTCGGGTTGGCCGGTGCGATCCTGCTCGTTTATTTATTGATCGTTATTAACTTTCAATCGTGGCTTGACCCGTTCATCATCATTGCAGCCCTTCCGGGTGCGCTGGCGGGCATCTGTTGGTTTCTGCTGCTGACGCGGACTACGTTGAGTGTGCCTTCGCTGACGGGAGCGGTGATGTGCATGGGCGTGGCTACGGCCAACTCCATCTTGATGGTGAGCTTCGCGCGCGAACAACTCGATGAAGGGATTCCCGCGGTGCAGGCAGCCGTCGCGGCGGGATACACCCGCATGCGGCCCGTGTTGATGACCGCGCTGGCCATGATCATCGGCATGGTTCCGATGGCGCTGGGCTTCGGCGAAGGTGGCGAGCAAAACGCTCCCCTGGGCCGGGCGGTGATCGGCGGTCTGCTATTTGCCACGGTCGCAACATTGTTTTTTGTCCCGAGTGTGTTTGCCATGTTCCATAGCCGGCGCGAAGCGCGGCGTGCGCGTCTGGAACAAAGTAATCTGTAGCAGGCATAGCAGTTTTCGGAGGAATCGGGGTTCAGCATGAGTGCAGAGAACGAATCAAGACAAAAATCGCGCGAGACGCTGGTAAGCCACGGCGAAGAACATCGCACTGTCAGCGTTCAGGCACAGCGCGACGAGGAGATCGAAGCGATTCAGCATCAGTCGAAGCACCAACATGTGGGGATCCAGAAGCCGCCGGAGGTTCCGCCGGCGCCTCCGCGCAAGGCGTTGACGCTAGTTGCTCTGGCGTTGCTGGTGCTGCTGCTCGCGGGTGGGCTCACGCTCTGGAGTCACGCCAGCCACGAACGCGCACTGGCAAATGAGACGGAGCGCGAGACCGTGCCGACCGTCGCTGTGATTTACCCGCAGTCGGAAAAGCCCGACGAGGATCTGATACTGCCCGGCTCTCTGCAGGCTTACGAGGAGTCTCCGATCTATGCCCGCACCAGCGGATATCTGGTGCGCTGGTACAAAGATATCGGAAGCCGGGTGAACAAAGGCGAGTTGCTGGCCAAGATCGATACTCCCGAAGTCGATCAGGAGTTAGATCAGACGCGCGCCACCCGGCAGCAAATCGTGGCACAGCTGGAACTGGCCAAGATCAGCGCCGACCGTTGGGAGAACCTGCGCAAGACTGATTCGGTTTCTGCGCAGGAAGCGGATCAACAGACGAGTGGATACAAGCAGGCGCAGGCGAATCTGGCCGCTGCCGATGCGAATGTTCGCCGCCTGGAACAGCTTGAGGGCTTCAAGGACGTTTACGCGCCGTTCACCGGAGTGTTGACTAGGCGCAATGTCGACCCCGGAGCATTGATTAACGCGGGAGCCGGTGCGGCGGGCCGCGAACTGTTCGATATTGCGCGCGTCGATCCGCTGCGCGTATTCACCAGTGTTCCGCAGGCGTACGCGCCGTTTATAAAAGTTGGCGCGAAGACCGCCGTCACCTTGCAGGAGTTTCCCGGGCAGAAATTTGTCGCGACCGTAGCGCGCACGGCCGAAGCCATCGATCCGACTACGAGGACTCTGCTGACCGAGGTTGATGTTCCTAACAAGGATGGGCGTCTGCTGCCTGGTTCCTTCGGCGAAGTTCACTTTGCCGTAGGCTCGGGCGTGAACAAAGTCACGGTTCCCGTCAATGCGATGTTGTTTCGCTCCGAAGGGCCGCGAGTGGCAGTGATTGGGTCCGACAACAAGGTGCAGTTGCGCCCCATCAACATTGGACGCGATTATGGTGCGACGTTGGAGATTCTCGGCGGGGTTTCTCCGTCCGAACAAGTCGTGGTGAACCCTTCAGACTCGCTCGAAGAGGGCCAGCAAGTCAAAGTGGCGCAGACGTCGCCGGATCAGCAGCAGGCAGCCCAGCCTCAGCAGGGCGGGACAAAGCCGCAGCAAAAAAGAGGCGGGGAGTAATGCGAAGTACGATTCCTCTCGTCGTCTTGCTGCTCGCTTTTTCCGCCGGATGCACCGTGGGTCCGCGTTATAGCCGGCCCGCCGCTCCTACCCCAGCGCCGGATGCATGGAAGTCACAGCCGCCCTGGGAGCAGGCGGCGCCTAAAGATTCAATTCCCAAAGGCGCGTGGTGGCAGATTTTTCATGATCCCGCGCTCGATGCCTACGAACAGCAATTGCTGCAAGCTAATCAGTCTCTGGAGGCTGCGCGCGATCGGCTCACGCAGGCTCGTTCACTGGCGCGAGTAGCTACCGCCGACATGTTTCCACAGCTTTCCGCCGGCCCCGCCGCTTACCGCGAGCGCGGTTCAGCCAATCGTCCTTTGAACGGAGCTGGACCGACCATCGTGAACGGTGTTCCGCAGCCGATTCAGCCCTACACACAAAATGTATTTGCGATTCCGTTCTCGCTGAATTACGAGGTCGATCTTTTCGGACGCGTGCGGCACAACGTGGAGGCCGCTAATGCTTCTCTGCAGTCGACAGCCTCTGATCTGCAGAATGTGCAATTGGTGCTGACGGCGGAACTTGCCGCCGACTACTTCACCCTGCGTGAACTCGATGCCGAGTTTGACGTGGTGCAAGAGTCGGTGGGCTACCAGCGCAAAGGTCTCGATCTGGTGAACAACCGTCATGAAGGCGGAGTCGCCAGTGGATTGGAAGTTGCGCAGCAGGCTGCCCTGCTTGACTCCACGCTGTCGCAACTGGCGCTGGTGAAGCAGTCGCGCTCGCAGTACGAGCACGCCATCGCGGTACTGGTTGGGCAGTCGGCATCCAACCTCAACGTGCCGGTTGAGCCGTTGCGGGCCACACCACCGCCCATTCCTTTGGGAGTGCCTTCCGATGTGTTGGAGCGTCGCCCTGACATTTCAACCGCCGAACGCATGATGGCTTATGAAAATGCTGAGGTCGGCATCGCCCGCAGCGCCTTCTATCCGCACATTACGTTGAGCGGTTCCGGCGGATGGCAAAGCGTTGAACTCGGCCCGCTGTTGAATGCGCCAAGCCTCTTCTGGTCGCTGGGGGCGGACGCTTTGCAACCGATCTTGCAGGGCGGACGAAACCGCGCGAATCTTGCCGCCGCCCGCGCTGCCTATGATCAGTCGGTGGCCAATTACCGGCAGGCTGTGCTCACAGCTTTTCAGCAAGCTGAAGATGGCATCAGCAATCTGAGCACGCTGGCGCAGGCTCTTTCCACGCAAGCTGCTGCGGTGGAAGACGCTCGCCGCGCCCTGGCGATCGCCAACAATCGATATGTCGGCGGGGTCACCACTTACCTGGATGTAATCACCGCACAGACGACTCTGTTGACTAGCCAGCGGCTGGAGACCCAGCTGCTCGGTCAGCAGATGGTGAGTTCGGTCTACCTGGTGAAAGCCCTTGGCGGAGGCTGGGACGCGAGCGAAATCAAGGACGAGCAGGTTCATCCGCAAGCGGGGCAAATTTTGCAGCAGTAGTATTGCGGCTCTGAACTCCGGCGCTGACAAGTCGATTTCAGACGCGATTGATTGAAGGGCTTCAGATTGACAATACGGTCGAACAAGCCTAGTATTGTCATTGAGTAAACATACATCTCCTCTTATTAATCTTTTTGTTACTCTTTCAGGTTTTTCGGAAGCAAGTCAGCCCATCTGAAGCCTATGACGCAAAGAACGAATGCGGCGGGAACTCTTGCGTCATGCAATTTCGGTCGTTTTCTACGCTAGTCATCCTGAGCTAAAAGGACAGCCTATGAAAAATACTAAGTTTCTTGTAAAAGTGAACCGTGGCGGTGCGCGTGCTGCGGAATACGTACTGCGGATCGACCGCAGCCCCATTCAGACGACGACCAACCTGAAACTGGCTCTCGCCATGGGAAGGCTCACCGCCGAAGACGCCGTCAAGACCATGCAGAATTCCCGCTGTAATCCCGAGCTAATCTCTGTGCAGGTTCCTGCGTAGTAGAGCTGTTGCTCACACTGAATGAGCTTGCCGCGTTGGGGGTAGCCCAACCGGCACGCCTTCGTGTCTCTCGATTCGCTGCCAGATTCGTGCATCACCCGTGCATCGGAGCGTCCGAGCTGGTGGACTATGCGCGGGCCTGTCGTTCACTGTTCGGCTTCGAACCGCTCAGTGCGAAGAAGAGAATATAGAGATAGCAGATGACCGGCAGGAAGAAGGCGTGATGGATGCCGATCCGGTCGGCAATTGCGCCTTGCGCGAGCGGGATAATCGCCCCACCAACAATCGCCATGATCATGACCCCGGAACCGTCGCCGGTGAGTGGGCCAAGTTCCGCCACGCCCAGCGTGAAAATGCTAGGGAACATGATGGAATTAAAAAAGCCGACGAGGATGATGCTCCACATGGCGATGTGCCCCGTGGTGAGCATCGAGATTGCTACGAGGACACTCGTGGAGATGGCGCAAATACCCAGCAATACTCCCGTATTTGCGGTCGCTCTGCCTCCGCGTAGCATCGCCACCAGTGCGATCATGGCCACCGCGATCGCAACTAGGGTGAACAACGGACGCCCCGCGACGACTAGCCACGCTAGCCAGGTTAGATTCGGCACTCCCGGCTGATATCCTGGCGGCATGTGGGATTCAATTGGATAGGAGATCAGGATTAACGCGACGCTGACTGCAGTTACTAGGCCCATGTATTTAGCCTTCGCGCCCCCTAGAAAGTTCGACCCAATGAATCGTCCTAGCATCGCCCCGCCCCAGTAAAAGGCAACAAAGCTGGCCGCAACTTTTTCCGTAAGGCCGCCAATCTCAGGCTGGCTAAAGTAGTTCACTAAGAAACTTCCGATTGAAACCTCGGCCCCGACGTAAACAAAAATGCCGATCGCGCCAAATAAAAGATTCGGATGGTTCCAGATCGAGTCGTTTACCTTTTCGCCGACCTTGTGCTGGGCGTGGGGAATCTTGGGCAACTTGAAACTGCCGATTGCGATCGCCAGCAACACCAGAGCAATGCCCAAACCGACATAGGGAGTCTTCACCGTGGCGGCTTCATGCAGACGATAGGCCTGCAGCGCATCCGGCGCCAGAGCCCGCATCTCGTCCAAGGATTTAGGAGCGGCACTGAGAATCAGCAGGCCACCGAAGAAGGGAGCGAGAAAAGTTCCCAAAGAGTTGAACGCTTGCGTCAGATTCAGGCGGCTCGATGCCGTCTCGGGCTTGCCGAGCACAGTCACGTACGGATTAGCCGCTACTTGCAGGCAGGTGATACCGGCGGCCAGAACGATGAGCGCGACCAGGAACAAGGGATACAACGCAACTCCTGCAGCCGGCACAAAAAGAAATGCGCCCGCGCCCATCGTTACCAGACCGACCACCATCGAACGCTGGTACCCAATCCAATCCACGAGTTTGGAAGAAGGAAAGGAAAAAGCGAAATAGGCCCCAAAAAAAGCCAGCTGGATGTACTGGGACTGCCTGTAACCGAGCCCAAAAATCGACTTCAGGTGAGGGACGAGAATGTCGTTGAGGCAGGTAAGAAAGCCCCACATGAAAAACAACGTGGTAACAATTGCGAGTGGCGCGGTGTAAGAAGTATTTGTCTCAGAGACGGTCGTCGTGGACGTGCTCGGAGTGGTCATTGCCATCGTGAATTGTCCTTTGCTCGGTTCCCGTCAATATTAATCGTTTTTGCATGATAGCACCGCGGCCAGGATGAACCGGACCCCTCTCGCAGGCTGGCGAGCGGGTCCGTTTCATAGGACAGAGACTAGGCCTGAATCTTCACCAGCCAGTTCGCCGGTTCGGGTAGGATCGCGAATGTGGGAAGCTTGCCGCGTACCATCGCGACTTCGTCACAGTTGTGGTACCTGGGACAGACGTGGCAATCTTTGTGAATCTTGTCGGGCAGGTCTTCGCGGCGCGCCATCTGGAATCCCTGGCGCGCGAAAAATTCAGGAGCCCGGGTAAAAAGGCAAATGCAATCCACGCGATGCCGTTTCGCTTCGGCCATTAAAGCCTTCATCAACCGGCTGCCTCCACCTTGCCCCTGCGCCCACGGGCCCACAGTGATCGAACGAATCTCGGCCAGGTGCGTGCCATAGAGATGCAGCGCTCCGCATCCAATAATCCGGCCTTCGTTTTCGAGGACCACAAAGTCTCGTACGTTCTCGCAAATCTCCGCCAGCGTGCGCGGCAGCAGGGTGCCGTCGCCGGAATAGCCCGAAATCAACTCGTGGATGCGCTTGGCATCCGGCAAAATAGTTTTACGCGTGCGCATGAATCTTGACCTCCTCGCGCAAGGATTGGATTTTTTCCTTTGCCGCCGCAACCGCTTGCCGCACGCGACCCGGCGCAGTACCGCCCACAACGTCATGAATTGCCAATACCGAAGCCGGTTTCAGGCACTCGTAAAAATCCTGGCCGAGTGCCGGATTCAGAGCGCGCAACTCATCGAGCGTGAGATCTTGAAGCTCACATTGCTTCTCCAGGCATAATTTCACCGCCTTACCAACCGCTTCGTGCGCGAGCCGCGAAGGAACTCCGTGATTGACCAGATAAGTCGCCGCAGCCCAGGCATTTATGAATCCGGATTGAGATGCCTCGTTCATGCGCATGTGGTCAAACTCGACAGTTTTCATCCAGCCCGCCACGAGCGGCAAGAGCGCGAGCGCGGTATCGGCTGCATCGAAAAGCGGCTCCTGCGTTTCCTGCAAATCTTTGTTGTAAGCAAGCGGCAAGCCTTTCAAAGTGACGATGAGTGCCGTCGCGGCTCCGACAACGCGGCCGGTTTTACCCCGCACCAACTCCAGAAGGTCGGGATTTTTCTTTTGCGGCATAGCGCTACTGCCTGTGGAGTAAGCCTCGGGCAAGTGCACAAAGCCGAATTCCTGGGATGAGAAAATGATCATCTCCTCCGCCCATCGGCTCAAGTGCAGCGCCAGAAGCGACAGAGTGTTGACGAACTCAAGAACAAAATCACGGTTGCTGGTGGCGTCAATGCTGTTGGCTGTTGGAGCGGAGAAGTCGAGTTCCTTCGCCATCAATGCACGATCAAGCGGCAAAGTCGCGCCAGCCACAGCGCCCGAGCCGAGGGGACACAGGTTCAAGCGTCGGCGGCAATCAGCCAGTCGATCAGCGTCCCGAAAAAACATTTCGACATACGCCAGCAGCCAATGCGCCACCAGCACTGGCTCAGCGTGCTGCAAATGCGTGTAGGCCGGCATCGTTGAGCAATCGGCCTTTTCGGCGCGGTCGATGAATGCCGCGCAAACTTCAGTTAGTTCCTTTCGCAACTCATCGATGGAGGCGCGCACATATAGGCGTAAGTCAGTAGCGATCTGCTCGTTGCGACTGCGCCCACTGTGCAGTTTGTACCCCACGTCACCGATTCGCGATACCAGTTGCTTTTCAACGAAGTGATGCACATCCTCGGCTTCGGCATCCTCAATCAGTTCCGTAGACGTGGGGTGCCCCATGTCTTGCTGTTTTTGCGAGACATGGGCAATCATCGCGCCGATCTGCTGAAGTCCTTCGAGAACGCTGATCAGTTCGTCCGCCGACAAAACTCCGGCGTTTTTCAGCGCGCGCGCATGAGCGGCGCTCGCCGCGAGCTCGTAACTCAGTAAACGGCAGTCGAAATCAAACGAGCGCTGCCATTTTTCGAATTGCGGATCCAGCGGCTGCCGGAACCGGCCCGACCACATCTTCATCGCACAATCTCCAGGCGCGTGCGCGCCCGCGTGCGTGAAGGCAAGCCAAGGATACGAATGAATCCTTCCGCATCTTTCTGATCGTAACCATCGCCCATGGTGAACGACGAGAGATCGGTGCGGTAGAGCGAGTGCTCGGAGTGGCGGCTGACCATCGAAATATTTCCCTTGTACAGAGAGAGGGTCACGCTGCCTGTCATCTCCGATTGTGTGCTCGAGACGAAAGCGTCCAATGCTTCGCGCAGGGGCGTAAACCACAACCCGAAATACACCAGCTCCGCGTACTTTAGCCCAACATGCTGTTTGAAATGCGCAACTTCGCGTTCCAGACAGAGAGCTTCCAGTTCGCGGTGCGCGGCAATCAGCAAGGTGCCACCGGGGGTTTCGTAACAGCCGCGCGACTTGATCCCCACAAAGCGGTTCTCCACAACATCCACGCGGCCGATGGCATTGCGTGCGCCGATTTCGTTCAGCAATTCGACCAGAGAAACCGGATCGAGCTTCATGCCGCCAACGCTGACCGGCGTTCCTTTTTCGAAGCCGATCGTCACCTGTTCGTTCTTGTCCGGCGCCTCTTCGGGCGAGCGCGTAATCTGCCACGTTGTCGGCAGCGGCGCGTTTCCGGCATCTTCGAGTTCTCCACCTTCATGGCTCAAGTGCCACAGGTTTCGGTCGCGGCTGTGTATTTTCTCGCGGCTCGCAGCTACCGCGATGCCGTGTTTTTCAGCGTAGTCAAGACAGTCTTCGCGCGATTTCAGCGTCCACTCCCGCCACGGCGCAATCACTTTCAACTCCGGGGCAAGCGCCTGATAGGTTAACTCGAAGCGAACCTGGTCGTTGCCTTTTCCTGTGCAGCCATGCGCAACCGCTGTTGCTCCTTCACGCAGCGCAACCTCGACCTGATGTTTCGCTATGACAGGGCGCGCCAGCGATGTGCCAAGCAAGTATTTGTGCTCGTAGACCGCACCGGCCCGCAGCGCGGGGAAAACATATCCGGTCAAAAATTCTTCACGCAGATCTTCGACGACAACCTTGCTCGCGCCCGTGGCAGAAGCCTTCTCGACCACCGCTTCGATGTCATCGCCCTGGCCAACGTCGGCAACCATGGCGATTACGCTGTAATCGTAATTCTCTTTGAGCCACGGAATAATGATTGAGGTATCGAGCCCTCCGGAATAAGCGAGTACAACTTTTTCAGGCATGAGCACTCCTCGCGGGCAGACGATCGCCGCCACCCAGTAACAAATAAAGAATCGCTTTTTGAACGTGCAGGCGGTTTTCTGCCTGCTCAAAAACCACTGACTGCGGCGAATCCATCACCGCATCGGTTACTTCAAGCCCGCGGTGCGCCGGCAGACAGTGCATGAACACCGCATGGGACGCGGCTTCTGCCATGAGCTCCGGATTCACCTGATAGGGAGGAAAAATCTGAGCGCGTCGCTCCGCCTCACACTCCTGCCCCATGCTGGCCCACGTGTCAGTATAAATCGCGTCGGCTCCGGCAACGGCTTCGTGCGGGTCGGTTAGCAATTGAATCTCGGCGCCCGTTTCCGCCGCAATCTCGCGCGCATCCGCGACAATCTGTGGATTGGGCGCATACCCCGCCGGCGTCGCAACCCGGATCGACGATCCTAAGCACGCGCACGTCAGCAACAGCGAGTGCGCCACATTGTTTCCATCGCCAACATATGCCACACAACCGTTCTTCACATCCCCGAAGCGCTCCACCAACGTGAGGTAGTCGGCGAGCGCCTGGCAAGGATGCTCGAGATCGCTGAGCGCGTTGATCACGGGAACGGAGGCGTGCCGCGCCATGCCGTCGATGGTTTGCTGCGAAAACGTGCGCAACACAATCAGATCAACCCAACGCTCAAGGTTGTGCGCCACATCGCTCAGCGTTTCGCGCGCGTCGATTCGTTCGTGAGTCTGGTCGACGAAAATCGTCGTGCCGCCGAGGCTTGCCATCCCTGCCTCGAACGTCAACCGGGTGCGCAACGACGGCTTTTCGAAAAACATTACCATTTGCCGGCCAGCAAGCGCCCTATGAAAATCAGCCGGACGCGATTTCATCACTCCTGCCAGGTTCAGCACTGCGTCGACGCCGGCAGGGCCGAGATCGCGAGTCGAGACCAGATCGGTGCACCAAAATACCTGCGGAACTCTTTCGGGAGCCGCTGCGATTCTGCCTTGCACATGACTATTCAATGTTGACTCCTTCTTCTGGACCCGCGCGATTGCCGGTTGCGATTTGTAACGTGCAGCAGTTGACTGACTCATGAATAGGTAACCTCCGTGCCGCACGACAATTTGGTCATGTAGAACTGCGGCAATACTTCGGCTTCTGCAGCTGGCAAAATTCTTACTCGTCCGACGCCTTGCTTCAGCGCCTGCCCGCAGGCTTGCAGCTTGGGCAACATGCCACCGCTGATGACCGAACCAGCCGCCAATTCAGCCGCCTGCTTCGTGCTCAGCCACGGCATCACGCTGCCCGCGGCGTCTCTTACTCCGGGCACATCCGTAAGAAAGATGAGCGTGTTTGCGTGGCACGCCGCGGCACACGAGGCTGCCATTTCATCGGCGTTGACGTTGTAGTATTCGCCGTCGGTGCCCAAGGCCAGCGAAGCCAGCACCGGAATTCCTCCTTGCTGCCACAGCGCTTCGATCCAGCAGGGTTCTGCAAAACAAATCTCGCCGACAAATCCCAAGTCGCGGCCATGGACAAATTTTCTGCGCGCGCGGAACGTCATACCATCGCCGCCACAGAATCCGATCGCAGGCATGCCCGCGGACTGAATGGCCGCCACCAACTTCTTATTAATGATCCCGCCCAAAACCATCAGGGCCATGTCTCGAGTTTCCGCATCGGTGACGCGCAACCCGTTAACAAACTCGCTCTTCTTTCCCAATCGCTCAAGCATCTTCGTGAGTGCGCTGCCGCCGCCATGCACCACGGCTACGCGGTGCCCATCCTGCGCGAGTTCCGCAATCGACCGCGCGCACTTGCGCAACGTAGAAGCGTCTTCGATCGCCGAACCCCCAATTTTCACCACGATTGTCATTGCAATCCCTCCCGCTCTCCCCACCCATACATGAGGTTCATGTTCTGCACCGCCTGCCCAGCCGCGCCCTTCAGCAGGTTATCCACGCAGGAAACCAAGATCAGTCGTTGACCATCGTTCGCCAGGCAAAAGCCAAGATCGCAGTAGTTGGTGTGCAACGAAAATTGCACCTCAGGCAGCTTTGGGGTCGCAAATACTCTTACCCAGTGCTTGCCCGAATAAAAATCGCGCAGACAGGATTCCACTTCCGCCGGCTTCATCGGTCGGTTCAGGTGCACATAAATGGTCGACAGGATTCCACGCGGAATCGGCAGCAAGTGCGGAGTGAACGTCAGATCCGCGTCGTCCAGATGCAACTGTTCCACCATCTCTCCCAAGTGACGGTGATTGAAAACTGAGTAAGCGGAAAAATTGTCGGACACCGAAACAAAATGCGTGCGCGAGGTCGGTGCTTTGCCCGCGCCCGAAACTCCAGATTTCGAGTCGGAGATAATTCCGCGCTCCCGGTCGATGACTCCCGCTTTTAGCAACGGCATGAGAGCCACAATGACCGAGGTCGCGTAGCAACCCGGATTTGCGACCAGTTGTGCAGCTGCGATGCAATCCGCGTTTAACTCCGGCAAGCCATACACTGCCATCGCCGTTAGTTCCGCGGCAGTAGCTTCATCGGCATCGTTAAACGAGTAGATCGCACGATGCTGTTCCTGCTTCAGTCGCCATGCGCCGCTGAGATCGATCACGCGCAATCCTTGCGCGACCGCCTCAGGCACAAGCGAACGTGACGCTTCGTGCGGCGTAGCCAAAAAGAGCAGATCTACACCCTCGCGCTTCAGTTCCGGCCATGAGAGCGGTTGCAGCGGATAACTGCCGTTACAGGACAACTCCGGAAATACCTCTGCCAGATCCTTCGCGCCGTCACCGTTGCTCTCACGCCGCATCAGCAGAGGTTTCGACAGCCTAGGATGGCGCTCGAGGATTCGCGTCAACTCCAGTCCAGAGTACCCGCTGGCTCCAAGTACCGCGCTTTTAAGCTTTGCCGACATCAGCCGAGCATCTCCTCGATCCGGACCGCAACCTTCCTGGCAGCTTCCTTGTCCGGACAAACGATCAGGATTGTGTCGTCACCGCCAAGCGTTCCCACCACGCCCTCCCATTCCTGTTCGTCCAGTGCTGCGGCCACCGGTTGAGCGCTGCCGATGATTGTCTTCACCACCAGCAGGTTCTGCGCCGGGCGTACATCCAATACGAACTCGCGAACTAGCCGCTGCACCGGAGGCAGCGCCAGGCTCGAAGCCCCCTCACCTTGAGGCAGCGCATATCCGGTTGCAGTCTTGCTCAGGTTCAGGTCGTGAATATCTCGTGACAACGTCGCCTGACCCACTTTGAATCCCCGCTTGCGTAACGCCCGCTGCAGATCTTCCTGGTTGGCAACCGGCCCCTGTCTCAACGCTTCCAAAACCGCTCTCTGTCGCAGGGTTTTATTCATTATGAATAATTATTCATCAAAATGAATAATTATTCTCGTATCTTACAGGGTGAGCCTCCGCTGTCAAGAGGGGAAAATACTTGTACGCCTTACATTTGTAGATAACCGCGCTCGGATGTGGGGGTCGACACAGAGGGTTCTCTGCGGAAATTGAAAGCTGGACTAAAGCCTGAAGCTTGCTAGACTACTCGCGGCCTGAAACACCAGATTCAGTCAGGATCAAGACCGCAGATGACAAATAAGCCCGCGCTGGCTGCCGAGTTGATCGCCGAGTTTCTCGGAACTTTCGTTCTCATGCTCTTTGGTACGGGAGTGGTCGCGATGGTGGTTCTGTTTCCTTCAGGCGCTGCGGCCGGGACCGCGCACGGCGGCTACACCAACATCACTTTAGGTTGGGGGCTCGCGGTGACGATGGGGATCTACGTTGCAGGGAAAGTTTCTGGCGGCCATCTGAATCCGGCGGTCACGCTGACTTTGGCAGTGTTCCGTGGCTTTCCCTGGAAAAAGGTTTTGCCGTACTCCATTGCGCAGACTGGCGGCGCGTTCCTGGCTGCCGGGCTGGTTTACCGAAATTATCTGCCGGCGTTTCAGCTGACCGATCCTCAACTGGAAAAAACTGCGGGGATATTTACAACCTTCCCTGCTTTCCCTGCGTTGCCGCAAGCGGGATTTCTTGACCAGGTCATTGGAACCGCTCTGCTTCTACTTCTGGTATTGGCCATCACCGACGAGCTGAACGTGCCTCCGGGAGCCAACCTCGCGCCGGTGATGATTGGTTTGGTGGTCGTCGCGATCGGCATGAGCTTTGGTGGCATGCATGGTTATGCGATTAATCCGGCGCGTGATTTTGGCCCGCGCCTTTTCACCGCCCTCGCTGGGTTCAAGAATAACGGGCTGACGGATGGTCCCAGAGTTTGGTGGGTTCCTGTGTTTGCGCCGCTGCTGGGAGGCCTGGTAGGCGCTGCGATATACGATTATGGCATTCGAAGATTTCTGCGAACTTCCCAACCGCTCTCCTAGATGGGCGGAGAAAGCAGGAGGTCTCTTGCGTTACGTTCTCGCTCTCGATCAAGGCACGACGAGTTCCCGAGCTCTTTTGTTTGACCAGCAAGGCAACGTACGTTCAGTGGCGCAGCGCGAGTTCGCACAGATTTTTCCTCAACCGGGATGGGTTGAACACGATCCCGAAGAGATCGCCGCAACGCAAATCGCGGTCGCGCTAGAGGCCTTGGCGAAAGCCGGAGCTCAGCCAAGCGATGTTGCTGCCATCGGCATTACCAACCAGCGCGAGACTACGCTCGTCTGGGACCGTGCGACCGGCAAACCCATTTGCAATGCCATCGTCTGGCAGGACCGCCGGACCTCCGCTTTTTGTGAGCAGCTCAAGGTGCAGGGCCATGAGACTTTGATTCAGCAGCGCACCGGCTTATTGATCGACGCATACTTTTCCGGCAGCAAGATTTCCTGGATTCTTGAGCATGTGCCAAGCGCTCGCCAACTCGCTGAGGCCAGCCGCCTGGCTTTTGGCAATATAGATTCCTGGCTGATTTGGAAACTGACTGGCGGCCGCGTGCATATCACAGATGCCAGCAATGCATCGCGCACCATGCTTTTCAATCTTCACACTGGAAGTTGGGATCAGGAGCTTCTCGATCTCTTCCGCGTTCCTGCTTCGATGATGCCGGCGGTCCACTCATCGAGCGAAGTTTACGGAGAGGTAACCGCCGTTGCCGGTCTCAACGGCATTTCGATTGCCGGTATCGCCGGCGATCAGCAGGCCGCGCTCTTTGGACAACGGTGCACCAAACCCGGCCTCACGAAAAATACCTATGGCACAGGTTGCTTCATGCTGCAGAGCACAGGCAACCGCGCCGTCGCTTCCAAGCATCGCTTGCTCACCACCGTGGCGTGGAAGATCGGCAAGGAAACACACTATGCGCTCGAGGGCAGCGTGTTCGTAGGCGGCGCTGTCGTGCAGTGGTTGCGCGACGGGTTGGGGATCATTCACTCGTCTTCGGAAGTGGAGGCGCTGGCGAATTCCGTCCCCGACAATGGCGGTGTTTATTTTGTCCCCGCGTTCGTTGGACTGGGCGCGCCGCATTGGGATTCCTGCGCTCGCGGTGCAATTTTCGGACTGACGCGAGGGAGCAACGCAGGCCATATCGCGCGGGCCGCACTGGAGAGCATCGCGTATCAGGTCGCTGATCTGATGGATGCAATGCAAACTGACGCCGGCACTCCACTCCAGGAATTGCGCGTCGACGGCGGAGCAACGGCCAACGATAGCCTCATGCAATTTCAGGCGGACATTCTCGGCGTTCCCATTGTTCGCCCTGCGATGACCGAGACGACTGCGCTGGGTGCTGCGTTTTTAGCTGGTTTAGGCTCCGGCTTCTGGAAGGAAGTGCGAACGATTTCGGATTTGCCGAGACAAGAACGCCGCTTTGAATCCCGGCTGCCACGCTCAAGCGCGAAAGCCCTGCGTCACCGATGGAACGAGGCCATCTCCCGCGCCAAGTCCTGGGAACACGCCGGGGAGAACGAAGCTCCCTCTTGATTCAAGCTTATTTCGCAAGCTCGCCGATGAATACTCCAAAGGGTTCGAGAGTAACTTCATTGCCCTTGGCGGTCGACTTGCTTGTAGCCAACAGACTCTTTGTTGAGGAAAACCCGTTGCCCTTCAAATCGAGGTTGATCTTCTGCGCCGTGCCTGACATGTTCAGCGTCACAACTACGCCACGGTCTTTATAAATTCGGGCATAGGAAAGCACGTTCGGATCACTCTCGTTGAGCACGAAATATTTTCCATCCAACAGAGCTGGATTTGTGTGCCTTAGCTTAAGCACCTGCTTGTAGAATTCCAGCACTGAATCCGGATCTTTCGATTCATCCGCGACGTTGTGCGTTTTGAACGTCGGAGGAACCGGAAGCCAGGGGCTACCCTTAGAGAAGCCCGCGTTTTCGCTGCCGTCCCACTGCATCGGGGTGCGTTCGCCATCGCGGCCTTTTTCTTTCGGCCATCCAGTACGACCGATCGGATCTTTCACATCCTCCTTACGCGTCGGCGGAGTCGTTTTCATTCCGATCTCTTCGCCGTAATACATGATGGGCGTGCCGCGCAGCGTCAAATAAAGCGCCGCCATCAGCTTCGCGATCTCGTCGTTGTGCTTGCCGTCGCCGTAACGATCGTACGATCGCACGATGTCGTGATTGCTGATCACAAATGTTGGCCAGCCAGAGGCCGCATCCACTTCGGCAATCTGCTTGCGAAATTCCGCCGGCGACAGCTTGTTCACCGTTGTGAACAGAAAATCCATGGGCAGCTGCAGTTCATTGTTGCCCTCGCCGTAGTAGCGATTCAGTTCCGCGACATCGGCCGTCCAAGTCTCGCCAATCAACACGGCATTGTGTTCGTCCGCCACTTTGCGCAGACCGCGGAGCACGTCATGCACCTCCGGCAGTTTCGTGTTGTACTTGTGCTCTTCGATCGGATCTCCGAACGCGTTCTTTCCAGGGCGAGAGATAGGATTGTCTTTTAGATTTGGATCTTCAAACAGCGTATCCACCGCGTCGAGGCGGAATCCGGACACGCCGCGCTTATACCACCACCGTGTCACATCGAACATTGCGTCCTGCACTGCCGGGTTGCGCCAGTTTAAGTCCGGTTGCTCGGCATAAAAGTAATGATAGTAGTACTGATTCGTAGTTGGATCGAATTTCCACGCCGACCCACCGAAAGTGGAGACCCAATTATTCGGCGGTTGCCCCGGCCCTTTTCCATCCCACCAGATGTACCAATCGCGTTTTGCGGAGGTGCGCGACGACTTTGAATCCAGGAACCACGGATGCTGATCGGATGTGTGATTCACCACAAAGTCGAGGATGATATGAATGCCACGCTTTTTGGCTTCACTCGCCATCGTATCGAAATCCGCCAGCGTGCCGTACATGGGGTCGATATTTTTGTAGTCGGAGACGTCGTAGCCGAAGTCGACCTGCGGGGAAGGGAAGCACGGCGAGATCCAGATCGCATCAACGCCGAGATCCTTCAAGTAATCCAGCTTCGACGTGATGCCTTTGAGATCGCCGACGCCGTCATTGTTACTATCGGCAAAACTGCGCGGGTAGATCTCGTAGAACACCGCGTGCTGCCACCATTGATGACCTTGCTCATCCACGGCATGGGTTGCGGTTTGAGCGGCAGCCATCGATCCCATCAAAAAAATGCCAACGAACATCCATAAAACCATCTTCTTCATTCCGGACCCTCCATACTAAAATAGGCGGCCGAACTTCTCTAAGGGAGTGCGGGAGCTTCTGCCACACCAATGTACTTATCCGCACCTCCGTAGTAAAACAGAAACCGGTTCTTTTGCTGCAGCATGCCTTCTACAAACACCACGTTCGGCACCTGGCCCACCTTCTCCCATTCTTTTTCAGGTGCGAAGATAGAGTCGTCTGTTCGCGAGATTAGTAGGCGCGGGTCGTTTCGGTCGAATACCGCTATGCCGGTACGATACACAAGTTTGTCGTCGGCACCGTTGTAAATCAGCACGATTCCCTTCGAGGTGACGATTGGCGCAGGCCCCGGCTCGGCCACGCGAGAATCAAATTTCCCCGCACGCACCGGTAAAACCGGAGCGTCGGTTGCCTCCGTCCAATGCAAGAGATCGGACGAAGAGGCCAGCCCCATTTGGTCGTTGTTATCTGCGGCTGTTCCCAGAAAATACATCCAGTACTTGCCGGCAATTTTCTCCGGCACAATTGCTCCCGACTTCGTCCAGCGAACGTTCCATCGTCCCTTGTAGGCTGGAAGAATTACGCCTTGCCGATCCCAGTGGACGAGATCCTTGGAAGTCGCTAAACAAAGCTGCGCATCTTTCTTGTTATATCCGGTGTAGGTCAGATAGTAGGTGTCGCCGAACTGAACCAGACGAGGGTCTTCCACGCCTCCATTTTTTTCGTAATCTTTCTCCGGCGAAAATACCGGCTCGCCCCGGCGCGTAAAGTGAACCCCATCCGCGCTCTCGGCGTATCCGAGGCGAGATGTGCCGCTTTTATCCTGGGCTCGATAGAGCATCACGATCTTGCCATCGCGGAGAATCACAGAAGGATTAAAGGTGCCGGCCGATCCCCATCCATCGCCCTGCGGCGAGATGACGGGAGTCTCCGAAACACGCTTCCACGCTCCGAATGGAAGATTTGCGCTATTCTGTGAAGCCAGCGCGAGCAGTAGCAGTAACGGCTTTATGAAGCTCTTCGAGTAAACGGAATGGATCATCGTGGACCGGATCATCGCGATGTAATCGAGGAGTGCTGTCGCAGGACTTTTATGTCTCGATCGTCGAACGTGCCTCTCGATTCTCCGCCTGTTTTTTGTTTCGTGCAACCGGCTGCATTGGGGCGGAATCTATGGTAGGCCAGAGACACATGGTGATTGGCTTGGGCGAATTGCTTTGGGATCTTTTTCCAGCCGGAAAGCAACTTGGCGGCGCTCCGACGAACTTTGCATACATCACCTCGTTGCTCGGAGATGAAGGAATTTCGGCCAGCCGCTTGGGCCAGGATGCGATGGGCGACGAAGCCATTCGCCGCCTCGGCCAACTCGGTCTTCCAACCGAATTCATTCAGCGCGATGAAGATCATCCGACCGGAACCGTGGAGGTTGAAGTGGATGCTGCGGGCCAGCCGCGCTTTGAAATCTCGCAGTCGGTCGCATGGGATTTTCTTGAGTGGACGCCGCAATGGCAGAAGCTGGCACAACAAGCGGATGCAGTATGCTTCGGGTCTCTCGGCCAGCGCTCGGAGCGCAGCCGCGCGACCATTCTAGCCTTTGTGCTCGCCATAAAGCCGAATGCTCTGCGAATTTTCGACGTCAACCTGAGGCAGAACTTTTATTCAAAGCAAATCCTTTCCGAATCGATGAAGCTCTCGCAGGTGGTCAAGCTGAACCAGGATGAGTTGCCTCGAATCATGAAACTGTTCGACCTCGAACATCGGCGCGACGAGGATTCGGCCCGTCATTTGCGTTCTTTGTACAACCTGAAGCTGGTTTGCGTAACGCGCGGGAATGGCGGGAGCCTGCTCGTCTCCGCCGATGAGTGCAGTGAGCATGCTGGCTTCAACGTCAAGGTTCAGGACACGGTGGGCGCTGGCGACGCCTTCACTGCGGCATTAGTCCACGGATATCTCCGCGGAACGGTGCTTGCGGAAATCAACGAGACCGCGAATCGCGTGGGCGCCTGGGTCGCCAGCCAGTCCGGGGCAACTCCTGCCCCGAAGGCGGGCGGTTTAGACGAAAGTTTGGCGGAGATTCGCTAGTCCCGCGAGAAATGTCGGCTTACTCTGCGACTGTCGCTAGTGGTTTGTCTTGCTCCCTTTCCAGTTTCTCCACGGTTGCTTTGGGCAAGCCGCGGAGTAATTCCAGAAATGCAGCATTTGTCCAGCCGAAGCCGACGACATTCATTCGATAACCAAGTTCCACGCGAGCTTCGGACGATCGAGTGACCACGTTATATTTTTCCCGGATGTTTCCATCGCGACGGAAGTTCTCCGCCACCGTCGACAAAAATTCATACGAAATTCGATCCGCGTCGGCATCGAAGCCGTAACGGCGCAATCCGCTCACTGCGAGCATTTGAATATTTCCCCAGCCGTACGGAAGATCCCATTGCGCGCCAGTGTCCTCCCCACTCATCGCCAAGCCGCCAGGTCTTTCGAATGCGGGAATATTCTTGGCCACAGCCTTCGCCTGCTCCGGAGTCGCCAAACCAGCCCACAGAGGATAGAAGGTCGTCACATATCGATAATCGGATTTCTGCCCCGTCTGCAAATTTAGATCGAGGAAGAATCCCGACTTTTCATCCCAAAGATAGCGAGCGATGCGATCCTTGCGTTCTTGCGCCCGTTTGCTCCATTTTTCTGCATCGGCCGCATGGCCGCGCCAACGGCTGATCTGCTCCAGATCTTTTTCCGTTTTGTAGAGCAGACTGTTCAGACACACCGGAGCATAATGATGCGTGGCCGCGCCAAAAGGTCCGAAGCGGAAACTTACGTCGAAGCCGGATTCCCGCATAGACCGGTCGCCTTTGTAATAGTCGGCACTCAGTTTGAATTCGTGCTGCTTTTCGCACTGCTCACCCGCGGCCGGCGGTGTGGTATCGCAAACCTGGAGAGTGTAGGCAGGGGCGGCAGTGGGGCTACTTGTGTTCTCCACGATGTAGTCGTCAGCATGTCGAGAATGAAAGAAAAAGTAGGTCGCGACTTTCTTGTGGAATCCAGTTTCATCCTGCAGCGCTTCCTGAGGCGGGCCCTCGCCAAAATCGTAGTAACGCGACAAGCCAGTGTCGCCGGCCAGATGCGGGTCGCGGTTCCACGTCTCGTAATCCTTCTCAAGATCGGCGTAGGCCTTTGCCAGCCATGCTGGATCCGTATGTCCTGATTTCAACAGCGCGTCATACACCTCGACGAACATCGAACTCAGGAAAGGTGGCTGGGACCGCGTCAAGTAATAGGTACGGTTGGCGTTGAGCGTGGCCCCATAGTGCTCAACTTCAAAGAAAAAATTGTCGACCATCCCTCGTGCCAACTCCACCCGCCCGGCGAGCAGCAGGCCGCGAATGATGAAATAGCTGTCCCAGCCATACATTTCGTTGAATCGTCCGCCGGGAACCACATATTTATTTTCGAGGTAGAGCAATCCTGGAGGTTGAAGTTTACTTGTGTCGATTTCGCCCAGCCGGTGAATTTCTACCGGGAGATGCCTGATCTCTACTTTGCATTCGCTCGATAGCTTTTGCAGGGCAGCGGGTTCGGCCATACCCGCCGGCAAATACACAACCGCAGCCACGCTCACTTTGGGGTCAACCACACTTTGACAATCCGTCATCGAGCGAGTGAGTGTGTCCCAGCCCGCTGATATGTAAGTCAGAATCGACGCAAGCCCTTGCCCACCGGATCGAGCGGCAGGCGCTACTTGCCCGAGGCCAAACCGGGCGAGCGCAACCATCATGCAGGCCAGTCCTGCGAAAAAGAAAAGCTGAAGAGTACTGCTGAAACGATAATTGCAGAACGGTTTCCGAAACAAAACGCGATGGAATTGTTTTGGCGATGTCATTGATGCGTTCACCGTGAATAGCGTTCAAATTGAATTCGACTCGCGTGGGAGCAGCTGCAAAGATCACCGTCCCCACGACTGCACTTTTTAGTTTATTCTCTTTAAGTTTGGTCTTACGGCGTTTTCAGGGGGCCCATTGCTCAGATCTAGAGTAGTCGAATGCGTGCTCGTTTGCTCTACTGTTTTCCTATTTGCTGCATTCAGCGCCGCACAACAAATTCCAGGAAATACATATCAAGAGTTGCATTGGAGAATGATTGGCCCGTTTCGTGGCGGCCGCACCCGCGCCGCCACCGGCGTTCCCAGCCAGCCAAATGTTTTTTATGTGGGCCAGGTCAACGGTGGAGTATGGAAGTCGGATGACTACGGCCGCAGCTGGGTGCCGATTTTTGATCAAGAGTCCACGCAATCGATTGGCGCCATCGCGGTAGCTCCTTCGAACCCCAACATTATTTATGTCGGAAGCGGCGAAGGCCTGCATCGCCCCGACCTCTCCGTGGGCAACGGAATCTACAAATCGACGGACGCCGGAAAGACCTGGACCCATCTCGGCTTGCGCGATGGCTTTCAGATTCCCGCTCTGGCCGTCGATCCCCGCGATCCGAATCGAGTGTTTGCTGCGGTGCTCGGCCATCCCTACGGCCCCAATGAAGAGCGTGGCCTTTTTCGTTCGACCGACGGCGGCCAGACGTGGCAAAAGTCGATCTACAAAGACGAAAATACCGGAGCTTCCGACGTAGAAATCGACCCCTCGAACCCCGACGTAATTTACGCCTCCATGTGGGAAGCCCGTGTAGGCCCGTGGGAGGACGGCAACGAGGTCAACGGAACCAGCGGCGGATTGTTCAAGTCCACGGATGGCGGAAATACCTGGCATCCTCTTACCAACGGTCTTCCCACAGATCTCTCGCAAATCTACGTCGCAATCTCTCCCAGTAATCCCCGGCGCATCTATGCGACGGTCGCGATTGCTTCGGGACCGCTCGCCTTTTACCGATCTGACGACGCAGGAGAAAGCTGGACCAAACCAACCGACGATCCTCGCCCTTCAGGGCGCATTGGTGGAGGCGACCTCGCTGTTCCGCGAGTCGATGGCAAGAATGCAGACGTCATTTATTGCGCCAGCACTGTAACCATGCGATCTGAGAATGGGGGGAAAACCTGGTCCGGATTTCGCGGCGCACCCGGCGGTGACGACTACCAGAATCTCTGGATCAACCCGAACGACCCAAACATTATTCTTCTCGTCAGCGACCAGGGCGCGATTGTAACTGTCAATGCCGGCGCTTCCTGGAGTTCCTGGTACAACCAGCCCACGGCGCAGCTTTATCACGCGATCGACACTCCGACCTTTCCGTATCGCGTTTGTGGAGGCCAGCAAGAGAGCGGCTCGGTCTGCATATCAAGCCGCGGCAATGACGGCGCTATCACCTTCCGCGACTGGCATCCCGTTGGGGTTATCGAGTATGGCTACGTCGCGCCAGATCCGCTTGATCCCGATGTAATTTACGGCGCTGGCAGGAGCGAGGTTTCAAAGTTTCACTGGTCCACCGGCGAGGTGCAGAACATCACGCCGATCCCACTGCGCAGTTCGAAATATCGTACCGATCGCACCGAGCCGATGATGTTTTCGCCCCTCGATCCGCACGTCCTTTACTATGCCAGCAATGTTCTCTTCAAAACTATTGATGGTGGAAACTCCTGGCAGACCATCAGCTCCGATCTCACTCGCGAGAATCCACAAGTTCCAGCCAGCGTCGGGAAACTGATTCCGAAAGGCGCGGAAAAACAGCGAGGAGTGATTTACGCGCTGGCTCCGTCATTCAAGAGCATTGATACGCTTTGGGCAGGCACGGACGATGGCCTGATCTGGCTTACGCGAGACGGCGGGAAAAACTGGCACAACATCACACCGCCGGAACTCACCTCCTGGAGCAAAGTCACGCAAATCAGCGCGTCTCGTTTCGATGACGACTCCGCCTACGTTTCGGTAAGCCGCTTCCGCATCAACGACGAGCGACCCTTTATTTATCGCACTCACGACGGAGGGAAAACCTGGACACTGATCACTGCCGGCCTTCCTGACATCGGCCCGGTAGACACGGTGCGCGAAGATCCAGTGCGCAAAGGCCTTTTATTTGCAGGCACGGAGAATTCAGTCTGGGTTTCTTTCGATGACGGCGATCATTGGCAGTCGCTGCAGCTGAATCTGCCGCGCACTTCCATGCGCGATCTCTGGATTCACGACGACGACCTCATCGTGGCGACGCACGGCCGCTCGTTCTGGATTCTCGATGACATTTCGCCTCTGCGGGAAGTAACGGGCTCACCTGTTGTCGAGGAGGCCCGCCTGTTCACGCCCGCCCCCGCCTACCGCATTCAGCGCGACACGAATAGCGACACGCCGTTGCCGCCTGACGAGCCCGCTGCCGCGAATCCACCCGATGGAGCGATCATCGACTACTATCTGGCGAACGACGCTTCGGACGCCGTCACCCTCGAAATCCTCGACGCTCACAGTCAACTGGTTCGCCGATTTTCCAGCGCCGATAAGCCCGATGTCATCGAAGCAGATCTGAAAAAACAGCTGATCCCGCTTTACTGGCTGCGAAATTTCCGTGCGTTGCCCTCTTCCGCGGGCATGCACCGTTGGGTTTGGGATCTGCACTATCCTGCGCCCGATGCCACGCGGCACGAATATCCCATTGCTGCCATTCCAGCGGATACGCCACGATACCCAGTTGGCCCCACGGCTTTGCCCGGGTCTTATACTGCGCGCCTCACGGTCAGCGGAAAAATCTATACGGCCACTTTTTTCGTCAAGATGGATCCTCGGGTAACTATCTCGACAGCCGCCCTCGAAAAGAAATTTCAGATCGAAACCCGCCTGGCTTCATTACTCAGCGAGACTTCGCAAGCGGCGTTGCAGACGGGATCGATTCGCGACTCGTTACAGAAGCTGAGCGAAAAAGCTAGCGGTCCGGCGCATGATTCCGTGCAGGCTTTTCAAAACAGACTCACTGCCGTTCTCGGATCGGCGCCCGGTTTCCTCGCGCCGGTCTCCGACGAAGCCACACTCATGCGTGTGAATGGCCAGATCTACACGTTATACGGTCAAGTGTGGCAAGCCGATGCCGAACCAACCATTTCTCAGTCGGCTGCCGTTGCGGCTGCCGAGCGCGATGTAGTGGGCGTGATGGACCGTTGGCGCGCGATCAAGACCACTGATCTCCCAGCGCTCAATCATTCACTTCGCAACGCAAAGTTGCCGGAGGTGCAGCTCGAAGTGAACCCGCATGCGGATGAAGGCAACATGGACGAAGAGTAATGCCGGGCCACTTCTGGAGTCCGATTCCTCAGCTTTAGGAATGAAGCTTGAGCATTTTGTCTCCAGCCACGCGCAGTTGTGTGCAAGATGTTGCATACGTTTCCACGCAGCGAAAAATAGTTTGTCAAATCTCTCTAAGAAATGGATCGAAAACTTCCTAAGCAGGTTATAATCCTGCGGCTTGAGATTCCAAGGCCGAAGCTCAAGTCAACTCCGTCGCGGCGTTGCACTGTGGAAACACCACATCAGAACTCACCTTGCAAGATTGAAAGACCACAAAGATTTTGGACACGAAAGGGACAAACATGAAGCTCCTCCGTATGCTCGCAATCGCGCTTACTCTACTGGCATCTTCCGCTTTGGCCAGCGCTCAGGCACCCATTACTTCGAAGTGGCTGAAGCTTAAGAATCCACCGACTTTCCTCCCCGACACGGCGCTGTTGCTCACGGACGGAACAGTCATGGTGCACCAATACAACAGCAACAAATGGTGGCGTCTTACTCCTGACATCACCGGAAGCTATGTGAATGGAACCTGGTCCGCTCTCGCTTCGATGCAGACGGGATACGCGCCGCTTTACTTCGCCGCTGCAGTATTGGCTGACGGCCGGGTGTTGGTGGAAGGCGGAGAGTACAACAACCTTCAGCAGGACGAAACCAACCTGGGCAGCATTTACGATCCCACCACCAATGTGTGGACTCCGGTAAATCCTCCCACGGGATGGAAGACGATCGGCGACTCGCCCGGAATTGTTCTGCCCGACGGAACCTTCATGATGGGTCAGGGAGGACAACCCGCGAAATTGCAGGTCGAGTTTAACGCTACGACCTTGACGTGGACGTCAGTAGGCACCGGCAAGGCCGATGGGTTCTCTGAAGAAGGCTTCGCGCTTTTGCCCGACGGTAACGTGTTGACGGTCGATTGCGAAGACGGAACGAATTCTGAGCTCTTCAATCCCACGTCCAACGCCTGGACCAGCGCGGGCAGCACGCTCCAAGCCTTGCCAAACAGTGGCGGCCTCGGAATCGTCCCGGAAATGGGGCCTCTCATGCAGCGCCCTGATGGCAGCGTTGTTGCCTTCGGCGCGACCACCCACACGTCGATTTACAGCAGTTCGACCGGCACGTGGGCCAAAGGGCCGGACTATCCCAACAGCGATGACATGGCCGATGCGCCGGCATCTATTCTGCCGGACGGCAACATCCTCGTTTACACCAGTCCCGGGGTGTTCAACGGTACCGGTACCTTCTACGAATTCAGCTATCCCGGAAACACGTTCACCGCGGTTTCTTCGACCAGTTCAGGTACCAAGCTGCAATCCTGGCAGGCGCGCCAGTTGCTCCTTCCCAACGGCCAGATTCTGTGGGATTCAGCTGATGGCGCGACCAAGGATCTCGAACTGTATGAGTCCAAGGGCACCATCACCGCGAGCTGGGCGCCCACCGTCACGTCGGTTCCCAAAACTCTGACGCGTGGCAGCTCTTATGTTGTATCGGGGACTCAGTTCAATGGTCTCTCTGCCGGCACGGCTTACGGAGACGATGCTCAAATGGCGACGAGCTATCCGCTCGTAAAGTTGACGAACCAAGCCACGGGGCACGTTTTCTACGCCCGCACGCATGACCACAGCACCATGGGCATCGCCACGGGCAGCACAACCGTATCCACAACTTTCGACGTTCCGGCGGCGGCCGAAACGGGTGTTACCGCACTCGTCGTCATCGCCAATGGAATTCCGTCGGCGAGGGTGAAAGTTACCCTTCAGTAATTAGTATCGCGCCGGTTAGAAACGGGTCGAGTGAATGGCAAACAGGCGCCGGAATCCAAGGAATGGATTCCGGCGTTTTTTACTTTTCCGAATTGGCCGTTAATCGGGTGGGATCCCGACGCCTCAAACTAGAAATCACCAGCCACGAATCACTAACCGCCGTCTCACAAAGCTTCCACCGCACGCTGCAATGCTCTTGTAATATCTTCGGGTGTGGCACTGCCCTCAAACGTTATCGGCTGCCCAATGCGCACAGAAATTTTCCAGGGACCCGCGAATTTTCTCCCGGCTTGCTTCACTTCATACAATCCAACAATCTTCATCGGCAAAACCGGAATGTCCAAATTCTTAGCCAAGAGCCCAATTCCCGTGCGAAACGGACTCATTTTTCCGTCCACTGTATGTCGTCCTTCAGGAAAAATCAGCATGCTATATCCGCGATCGACGGCCTGACCCGCGTAAGCGAAACTCTGCCGGAAGCCGGCCTCGCGTGGCAGCGGAAACAAGTTCAAAAGCGAAACGCCTAGTATCCATTGTGCGCGATCATAAACTCTCCGGAAGAATCCTGTTCCCGAAGCCGGCGTCCGCAACGCTTCCAATGCTTCGCCCCCTGTAGCGGTTGCGATCTGGTGCCGTAATCGCGCCGGCAATGCGGTTTGTACAAACCCCACATCCACGTCGGAGACATGATTGCAAACGACGAGCAGAGGACCGTTCCATCCCCGCAGATTTTCGCGGCCTTGAGTACGAGGCCAGCTCAGTAGAATGATCGCCGGTCGCATTAATAAATAGTGCGCGATCCATCGCACCCAAGTCGTTGGCCACCGCAAAACCCAACCCGGATAGTGATACCGGCGGTGTTGCCCGGCGTTACCACGCAACATCTTCTCCACATCGCCTAATGTGCGTGCCGCGCTCAGTGGTGCTTCACTGAGATCAACCCGATACTGGTCTTCCAGTGCGCTAATCAGTTCGACGCGATCCAATGAACTAAGCCCGACCGAATCGAGACTTGCCGACGAATCGAGGCCGCTCGTTCCTCGCCCAGTGATGCGCTCGATCAACTCCGCGACAGCACTATCCTTTCTTAGATCGTTCGTGCCGGCATGCTCAAGCTGCTGGGTTGCGAATTCAGCGATCAAATTCCGTCGCGGCTTTTGAGTGGAGGTGCGCGGGAAATCTTCTTGCGGCCATGGCACCCACATCCGCATGCGCTGGAATTCTGCCATCGACTGGTTCGCACCCTCGACTGTCTCGTTCGCATTGGCGCCATCGCGCAGTATTAAGACCGCACAAGGTTCCGCATTTCCGCCGCGTTCAATCCCGATCACAGCGCAATCTTTTACTCCGGGCTGCTGCCGCAACGCCGCTTCTAAGTCCTCGGGATAAATGTTCAGCCCACCCGGCGTGACGATTACTTCCTTCTTGCGTCCCCTGAAATAAAGATTTCCGGCTTCATCGAGCGCGCCCACATCTCCCGTGCCATACCAGCCCTCGTCGTCATCCGTAAGTCTCGCAACTTTGGACATTTCGCCGGCCTCCCAATAGCCGGCCGCCACTCCTCCGCCACGGACTAGAATCTCGCCATCTTCGGCCAGCTTTATTTCGCGCCCCGGCAACACTTTCCCAATCGAGCGTTTTCCCAGCTTGAAGGGATGATTCACACTGATCAAAGACGTCGTCTCCGTCAGCCCATATCCTTGAATCGCCGCGTAGCCCAGCCGTCGCCAAAATTCTTCGGTCTCGCTGTCGAGCGCCGCGCCTCCGGAAATAAACGCCCAGAACTTCCAGCCAAACTGCCGGTGGATTGTGCGAAACGTCCACCAGCAACGGAGGAAGTGCCGTCCCTCTGCGGCGCGAAATCGTCGCCGAAAATCCTCAAGACGGCCGTCATCTTCGAGATCGCGTTCGATCTTCTGCTTCAGCGACTGCAAGACTCGCGGCACACTCACCATAACCGACACACGCTCACGCTTGATCGTGTTGACAATTTCTGAAGGCTTCAATTCTTTCTGAAAGATCACGGTCCCGCTCAGCAGAGGTGGCAGGAACATTCCTAGGAATTGTCCGAAGACATGGCTCAGCGGCAGCAGATTCAAGAACTGCACCGGATGCACCCACCGCTCATACTTCAAATACCGCTGCATCCCTTGCTCCAGCGGAGCGATGTTAGCCAGCACATTTCCATGCGTGATCACCACGCCCTTAGGTTCAGCCGTCGTCCCCGAAGTAAAAACAATCTGCAGGGTGTCATCGCGTCCGATCGCAACATTTGGCAACGTGACGCGGGTGCCCCGTCCTTGTCGCGTTCTTTGCGACAGGGCGGCGGGGACTCTGACTTCCTCAAGGACCGCCACAGGAACCACGCCAACCTCACCCAAATCCGCCGCGTGCCGCCGCGAACAAACCCAAAGCCTAGCCTCAACCTGACCCGCAACCCGCGCCGCAAAATCGACAGACGCCCCATCGTCCATCGGCACCACAACCACGCCCCGCATCGCACATCCAAAGAACGCTGCAACCCACTCGGCACAGTTTTCTCCCCACAGCATCACCCGCTCGCCCTTGCCGATCTCCCGCGCTTCGAGCTCGCCGCTGAACTGAACCGCCATCTCCAAAACCTGCCCGTAAGTGAACCACTCCATGCGGTATCCGCGTCGCTGTCCGTAGGCACGCTCGGAGCGGTGCACCTGAAAGTTCGCCAGGAAAAACTCTGCTAATGATTCAGCCATGGAGTAAAGATTGAGGGTGGCGAGAAACCAAACCAAAGCCTTGCCTCTAGGCAAGTTTAGTAGCAGAAGGAAACAATCGCACAACCACCGAGCAGATTCTTAGAGACATCGGCAGCCTCATTGCAAGAGGTTATTGCTGCCGCTATAACACATCCCTAGAGCGGCGAGTACAATGGGCAAGGAATGACAGACCCGTTCAGAGCCGCGAGCTTTGCGAGAAAGCACCGAACAAAGTGGTGGCGCGAGCGCATTCCACTCGCATACGTTACTGTGTTCAGTGCCTGCGCCTTACTTTTCCTTAGCGTGCGCCTGATTGATCGGAAGCTGCCGGGATGGCTGATAGCCCTCAGCGTCAGCCCATCAGGAGTGGATCTGCTTTTGGGGACGCTTTGGTGCGGACTGGGTATGTGGGGCCTTCGCAAAAAGGGGAACGGCATGGGATTGACTATTCTAAATGTGCTGTGCCTGTTGGGAGGTGTTTTGGCCTTGGCCAGAGCTCTCGGATTCTTCTGAAGCGCCTCGAAAACCTCACTCCCGCCCCACCCCCAGCGCATCCGCCACCCGATTAATATAGTTAAACCACGACGCAATCAGCGTAATCTGCAAAATCCCGCGATCGTCAAATCCCGTGGCTCGCAGACCCGCGATCGTCCTTCCAAACCCTGGTCGCGTCTTTGGTCAGCTCCGTACTAGCGCGCGCACTCCAGTTACTTGGGACGAGCCTCAGCACTAGCGATAACCGAGTCCCAGCCATCCCGCGCAATCCCTCAAATAAAAAGGGCGGGTTAAGCCGACCACTGATGACTGCCCGCCCCTGAGTTTCTCTTAGCTCACATGCAAGGCGGCCCTGCATCGGAGGTGAAGGTGTTATTGTCCGAGAACCAACCATTGACCGCAAAAGAAGGCGCTCCATAGAACCAGGAGAAGAACACCAATTCCTGCAGATGGTAGGTGTAGCCGTTGGGCATAGTCACCGTGGGGACATTCGTGCCGGTGAGTGGATCTCCGACCTCGAGGTTACCCTGGCAACCCGGTTGCTGCCCGATGTGTCCCCAAGCTGGCACTGGATTGTCCCCAAAGGGATCGTCCATCCACTCTCCCACCTCGTGGGCTGAGATGGATGTGTCGAAAATTGTGGGCCCGAAGAGGCTGGTCGTGTCGAAATCCATCACCCCATAGGTTTGGTTGGCGCCCTCGAAGCTGTGATATCCCAAGACACAACAGCTAAAAAGATCGGTGACGGGGGACGCGAGTACGACGTTCGCGAGCAGGAAAATCGGGAATGTCCCGGGGTTCACTCCTTGCGAAGACAGTGATGGGAGGATCGTGTTCACCACTAGAGTGTCGAACCAACCGATGTCGACAATCCCCAGCGGAGCGCAGAAGTCCGGCGGGCCAAGGGAACTGGTAGCCAAAGCCAAGCCGTCGGCCTGCGGCACATTGACCAGAACAGGGCTGGTAGTGGTAACCGGGCTGAGCAGCACATGGTAGTTTGTATTCTTGGTGAAGGCCCAGAAGTTCGCCCGCTGGAAGGCGTCCACGTATTGCGTGTTGCCGACATGCGTGCCGCCCATTGCAAAGCTGGCAGGCTGGATGATCGGCGATTGCTGATACAGGGTCAGGGGGACGTCATTGGGCGCGGTCAGGCAAGACGTGTTCGCCGCAGTGGGATCCAGAACCGTAACGCCCGGCGTGGTGGAGATTTCGCCGTTACTGAAATTAACGCTCGTACCGACCAGATTAGTGGTAATTACAATCGGAACAATCTTGGTTGGGACCTTTGCCGTCTCACCCAGTCCGCCAAAGTTTATGGCGAGGGCATTGCGGCCCACCATCACGCCACTGTAGTTGTTGCCGTCTCGAGTGGAAGTAACGTTGTAAGTCCACAGCGGGAGCTGCGGGCCGGCTGGAGCCTTAAGTGCTTGATGCGCTCCGGGCGCGTGCTTTATTACGGTTGTGTAGCCGTTGAGTCTGGCTGCGTCCTGTCCGAACGCTGCGGTTGTGGTTAAGGCGCCTCCCACGAGGGTGGCCGAAAACAGAAGCAAAAGTGTTTTACGTTTCATCAACGCACCTCGCGAACAGAGTCGGGCACGGACACGCGAACCGATGGCTCGTTAGATGAACGGACGCATTACTCCACGTGGCGTTCCCCAAATGCCGGGGACTTTAGCAGAAGGCAGATGGTTGGGGAAGAGACTTTGGTCTCTTTTGGATTCGTTTGACAAGAAGATGACAATAAATCCACGCTGAGCAGCTACTCCCGTCCGACCCCCAGCGCATCGGCAACGCGGTTGATGTAGTTGAACCAGGAGGCGATCAGCGTGATTTGCAAAATCCCGCGATCGTCGAAGCCTGCGGCGCGCAGACCCTCGATATCGTCCCTCCAAACCTTGGTTGCATCCTTGGTCAGCTTCACTACGTAGTCCAGCATTACGCGCTCCTGAGCTGTGATGGGAGCGGTGGTGTAATCCTTTTCGAGCGCCTCGACGAATTCCTTATCCAGAGTGACCCTACGCAGAAACTCTGCGTGTGACTCGATTCAATACTTGCACCGGTTGGTCACCGAGACCATGGTGGTAATCATTTCGTGCTGCCGGCGGCTCAGTGGCAGGTCTGGCGACATCAGCGCGCCGAATGTGGAGAACGCGTGGTGGAGCGCGTCCGGAATCAGGGTGTGCGAGCCGACAATGGACGAGCTTCCCGACGCGTCGGGATGCACGGGATCGGCGTACTCTTTGGGATACAGTGAGTGCTGCGCTTCGATGGCTTGGCGCAGCTTGTCATCGGCCTCGGAGAGTGGAATAGTTTTAATCCAGGTCATAGATGTAAATGTCCTTGGTGCCGTTTCTCGGCGTTTCGCATGGGAAGGTTACAACGGTTGTCCGGTATCGCCCTATAGCTAATTTGTATTATGAGGGCTGAAGGTGCGCCTCTTGACAGCACGCTCTTGTAGGGCGAGCAAGGGCTAAACCCCGGTATCTGCGGCTGATTCCCTTGGTAACCCGTTCGTACACTCCCTTTTGGTAACCCTTGGTAACCATGCGATTCCACCCGTCCAGCCGTACAATTGCCCTTGTCCGAACGGCCATGTCTCTTTACAGGAGTTTGGCCACCGCGACGTTCGACCCGGGACAGCGCCTCCCAGGAGCAGGAATCAGGTTTCACAGGCGTTTTTTGTCAGTTGTCTTTTTTCAGACGTCTTTTGTCAGTCGTCGTTTTCAGACCAGGGCTGGAGTTCGGATCCTTATGGCGTTCGGTTTCGGGTTCAACAAACAGAAAGTACTCAGCGCTGCGGAGAAGTATGTCCAGCAGGGTAAGATACAGAACGCCATCTCTGAGTACGAAAAAGTCACTAAAGCTGACCCCAAAGATCTCACGGTCACCAACACCATCGGCGATCTCTACTCGCGACTTGGCGAGGCCGACAAAGCTACCGACTGCTTCAAAACTGTAGGCGATGCCTATGCCAACCAGGGTTTCACGGTTAAGGCAATCGCGATGTACAAGAAGATCAGCAAGCTCAAGCCTTCGCTCGAGAGTGTGCTGAAGCTGGCCGAGCTCTATACCCAGCAGGGGCTCTTCAACGATGCTCGAGCCCAGTACCTGCAAGTTGCCGAAGAGTTTCTAAAGTCGGGCGAGTTGGACAACGCTGTCCGCATCTTCCAGAAGATTCTGGAAATGGATCCGGAAAATACCAGCATGCGGGTCCGCCTGGCCGAAGTTTACGTCCGCCTCGGCAAGAAGGAAGAGTCGTGGAAGATTTTCTCCGCCGCCGCCGAAACCTTGCGCTCCAAGGGATCGCTGAGCGGCGCCGAGGAAGTTCTGCAGCGCATGCTCACGCTCGATCCGGGCAACAGTTACGCGCTGCTGATGCAGGGCCGCAACCTGCTCGAAAACGGAGACGCGGAAGCCGCCGCGGAAGCGTTGCAAAAAGTCCCGGACCTCGATTCCAATCCCGAGGGGCTGCGCGATCTGCTCAAAGCGTATCTGAAGACCGGCCGCCTCTCCGACGCCGGTACACTTGCCAGCAAACTATTGACGGTCCATAACGACCTGCCCGCTATCTCGACTTTTGCCGATGCGCTGATGCAGGCAGGGCAGTACGAGAATGCGCTGCAGGTTTACGATCAGCACGCCGAGCGCCTGCTGGCCGAAGATTCCGATAAAGTTCTCAAGAATCTGCACACCATCATTGGGCACGTGCGCGACAATCCGGCTTCGCTCGAGAAACTTCTCGATCTCTTCCAGAAAGCTGGAGAGAGTACGCACCTCAGCGAAGTCATCGAGTTACTGGCTCATGCCTCGGTGCAGTCCGGCGACTTGTCGCGCGCTCGCGATCTCTATCAGAAGCTCGCGACCGTGGAGCCGGGCAATCCCCTGCACATGAACAATTACCAGCAGGTGGTCAACCAGCTGGGTGGGGATGCGGCTGAGAAACTGATTTCGGCCGAAGAAGCGGCCGTTATCGTTGATGAGTTGGAAGCCACAGCTCCTTCGATTCATCAGCACTATCCCGATGCTGTTGCTTTAGCCGTTCGCTCTGCGCTGACCGATGCTGAGCTATTTATCTCTTACAACATGCCCGCCAAGGCTTTGGGACCACTGATGGTCGCCCTGCCTCTTGCCCCAACGGACCTGCGCCTGAATCAGCGCCTGGCCGCACTGCACACGCGCGCGGCCCGTTTCGCCGAAGCCGGAGTCTGCTGCCGCACTCTGCAAAACATTTACTCCGAAGCGGAATATCCTGAAGAAGCAACTCGATACGGCGAACTTGCTACCCGCTACGAAGAGCGCTCGGCGGTGCAAACTGCGGATGCAGCTACTGCTTCGCTGGCGATTGACGTTGAGGAAGCGACCGCAGAAGAAGCTCCCGAAGAAATTTCAGTCGAGGCTGCGGCCGCTCCGTGGCCATCCGCGGAGGAGTCCGACGATGACAACGAATTCGCTGTGGTCAGCGATCAAGAAGTCGATCAAGACCATGATCGGGTCAGCGGCAAAACTGCGCCTGTCGCGGAAGTTGCAGCCGCAGAAGTTGAAGCCGTAGCCGAAGAGATCGATCTGTCTTCCGAATGGGATGACGCAATCACCGTTGAAGCTGACATATCAGCGGCTGAACCGGCGGAAGTCGAAGTTGCGCTTCCGGCGGTGGCTCAAGAGCCCGCAGCCGTTACCGGCAAGGTCAAGGCTGCACCCGAGGACGCCGAGAAGACTACCGAAACCGTCGAGGAAATCCGCTTTTATCTCGAGCACGGCATGCCCGAGCAAGCCGAAGCGGCCTTCGAGAAGCTGCGGACTCTCACCAGTAACCAAGCCACACTGGCGTCTCTTCGTAGCGAGATTGAATTGGCTTCGCAGCAGTCTCCCGCCGCAGACGACATGGCCGCTGTGGAAGCTGTCTCTAACTTCGTCGTTGAAGAACCAACAGTTGAGCCCGCTGCCGAATTCTCTGTCGAAGACGTTCCTCCCACTGCGGAAGAATTTTCAGTGGCGGTCGAAGAGCCTACTGCTGAGGAGCCAGCTGTCGAAGAGGTCGCTGTTGAAGGGATTCCTCCGCAAGAAGCCGAGGCTGCAGAGTTACCCGCTCCCAGTGTACCCGAGCCTGTGATGCAGCAGCCCGTTCCGGCTGAGCCGGTCGCGGCCGAGCCCGCCGCGGCCACCGCTCAGCCGGCTGTTCTTCAGGAGTTTGTCGCCGATCTTGAGTCTTCTCTCGGCGAAGGTTTCATTCCCGGCACGGTCTCGCATGGAGTCGAGCCTGAAGTTGCGCAGCCGGAACTGGAGGCGATTGGACAATCTGCGCCCACGGTCTTCGGCGTGCGCGAGTCTGGAGCGCCGGAAGCGGCTGAAGTTCGTGAGCCTGAGGTCATGGGCGAGTTCGTTGCCGATCTCGAAGCTTCCTTGGGTGACGATTTCCTTAAGGGTGCACCGGTCGCCGAAAGCCAGCCTGCACCCCAAGCTGAGCCCGAGCCAGTGGCCCAAGCACCGGTCGCCGCTGCTTCCGCGCCGCCGGTGCATATACCCGCTCCAGCGCCCTCGCCGGCGGTTGCCGCCCAAGCGGCGAACGCTGCCGCAGCGTCATCCGGCAGTTCTGCGGTTGCATCATCGGCTCCGGTGTTGGCGCAACCAACCGCACCGCCCAAGCAGCCGGTTTCTCCGATCATTCCCAGCGCGCCTGCCGCCGCTAAGGCATCTCCCTTCGGCGAAGAGGCTGGCGTGGATCTCGCTGAAATGTTCGGCGAACTCAGACACGATCTCGAAGCTGGCACCACGGCTGCCGATGAAGATCCCGAGACGCATTACAACCTCGGAATCGCGTTCCGCGAAATGGGCCTGCTCGATGAAGCCATCGGCGAGTTGCAGAAAACTTGCCAGGCGGTCGATCGCGGTCATCCTTTCCCGCAGGTGATGCAGACTTACACCTGGCTGGCGCAATGCTTCCTCGACAAGGGAGTGCCCGAGGCCGCCATCCGCTGGTACGAAAAGGCTCTTGCCGCGCCGGGGGTCGACGAAGAAACCCGTACCGCTCTCCACTATGAGCTTGCCGGGGCCCATGAGATGGCTGGCGACAAGGGCTCCGCCCTCAAGCACTTCATGGAAGTTTACGGCCGCAACATCGACTACCGGGACGTCTCCGAGCGCATCAAGGCCCTAAAGTCGTAGAATAACCCGATGGGTTTTCCCCCTAACTTTTTTCTTTGTGGCCACGGTGAATTGCGATCACGCACCCTGCGGAGCGCCCAGTGACCATCGATCCCAAGCTGCCCGTCGAAAACGGGCCTGGTGCGGCGCCTCCGCAGCCTGCACCCGCACGTACTGAAACCAGCACTGCGCTGCTCGATTCGCCGTCTTCAAGTTTGGCGCCCAGGCCGCATAGCGCTTTCCAACTGTGGCTGCATCGCGCGTCAGTCTTCCTCTTCGTGCTGATCAGCGCCGTTGCCGGAGTGCTTCTGGTGATCCTGCCCTGGACTCCCGAGTGGACCGACAACTATCTGCTCATCTCGTTTCCGTGGCTTCGCACTTCGGTCTCCAATGGCTTCTTTCGCGGTATGTGCAGCGGCCTGGGATTGCTCGACATCTGGATCGGTTTCTGGGAAGCCCTGCATTACCACGAACATCAATGAAGCCGAAAACATTCTGAGACTTAGCCATCACCATTTGATCTCAACGAGAACGATCCCATGCCCGACAAGCTGAATCCCGCGCCACTCGCCTATCGCAACCCGGCTTTCTTCGACAGTCCCGACGGCCGCATCCTACGCATCCTGTCCGAATATCAGGAACCGCTCGCCCGTTTTCGCCGCGAGCAGATTCAGGATACGGTAGTCTTTTTCGGCTCGGCTCGCTTTCAAGGTCAGGCTTCGGCGAAAGAAAAGCTTTCCACCCTCGAGAAAAATCGCACTGAAGCTTCGAACTCCGAGCGCGATCAATTGTTGAAGCGTGCCCACACAGCAGTCGATATGGCCCGCTATTACGAAGACGCGCGCCGCCTGGCGTTTCTTCTGACGGAGTGGTCGATTCAGATTCCCGCCCGTCGCCGCCGTTTCGTCGTCACCACCGGCGGTGGGCCGGGCATCATGGAAGCCGCGAACCTGGGTGCGCACGAGGCTGGAGGCAAGAGCATCGGGCTCAACATCAATCTTCCTTTTGAGCAGAATCCGAATTCCTACATTACGCCTGCGCTGAATTTCGAATTTCATTATTTCTTCATGCGTAAATTCTGGTTCGCATATTTGGCCAAGGCTCTGGTGATTTTTCCCGGTGGCTTTGGCACCATCGACGAACTCTTCGAGATTCTTACGCTGGCTCAAACCGACAAACTCGCCAAGAAAATTCTCGTCGTCATTTACGGCAGCGAATACTGGCACCGCATCATGAATTTCCAGGCCTTTGTCGACGCGGGCACAGTTTCTCCAGAGGATCTAAACCTGTTCAAGTTCGTCGATACTCCCGAAGATGCTTTCGCGTTCCTTCGCGACGGTTTGATCGAATACCACCTCGGCGGCTCGTCCAAGAAAGAAAAAGAGGAAGTTCTGCCCGAGATTGCGAAGACCAGGCCGTAGAGTCGGTGGTTCTGAGTTTGCGAGATATCGCGTGGGGACAGCCGCCCTCGGCTGTCCATCGAGCGAAGCTCGATGGGTTTTCTAGGCTGGCAAAATGAGACATTTCCGTTGCGGCGTGGCACTTGCCTTTTTGCCGCTGACCCTGTTAGTTGAGAGTTGATGGCTCCAAGCCCACTCTTGTACTACATCACCAGCCGCGCCGCCTTTCTGGGCGACGAGCAAGCACGCCGGTTTCGTCTGCTGGAAAAAATCGAGGAAGCGGCTGGCTGCGGCATCGACTACATCCAACTTCGCGAGAAGGACATGCCCATCCGGGAACTGGAGTCGCTTGCACGCGAAGCTGTGCGCATCATTCGCGATACGCCGAAAAAAACGGGAACTGAGATCAGAACTGTTCTCCTCATCAACTCTCGCACCGATGTTGCATTTGCTGCAGGCGCGGACGGAGTTCATCTCCCGGCCGGCGACGTCTCGCCAACAGACGTTCGAAAAGCATGGAAGGATGGTCCAAGCCAAGCGGATGCAAGCATTTTGAGGTCGCAATTTGCAACCTCAAACCGCGTCGACCCGCTGATAGCCGTCTCCTGTCACTCCCCCGAAGAAGTTGTTCGGGCCGCCGCCTCCCGCGCGACATTGGCGGTCTTCGCGCCCGTGTTCGAAAAAAAAGACGCTCCGGGAACCATGCCTGCCGGTCTGAATGCTCTTCGCCATGCTTGCCAAGCCAGCCTCCCGGTTTTCGGTTTAGGAGGCGTGACTCTGCTGAATGCCAAGTCATGTCTGGATGCAGGCGCGGCCGGAATTGCCGGCATCCGTCTGTTCCAGGAAAATGACATCGCCACAATCGTGCGCGAGTTGCACGAACACTAGAAGCCATCTCATCTCATGATTCGTGATCAGGGCACGACGTTCAGAGGTTGCGGAAAAACTCACTTGTATTTTGCGCACGATCAGATACAAGGAGGGATGCGAGGAAACCAGGACGAGCAGCAGGAAGTGTTCAGCTACGTACCGCTGGAGAAGCGAGTG
>Ga0307476_10000061_pt1 | contig 113881 bp, 105 predicted proteins | sample atmos_gasesECM2C_2_FD_203314 | JGI IMG/M metagenome (GOLD analysis project Ga0307476, IMG submission 203314) | Hardwood forest soil microbial communities from Morgan-Monroe State Forest, Indiana, United States - atmos_gasesECM2C_05 | ecosystem: Environmental > Terrestrial > Soil > Temperate... | reverse complement strand
CACCGTCTACGACGACAAAGACGGGATCGTCAAGCTCGTCGTCGATGCCAAGTACGGCGAGATCCTCGGCGCCCACATCGTCGGCAACCGCGCCTGCGACATGATCGCCGAGCTGGTCGCGACGATGGCGCTCGAGGGCGGCTATCAGGAGCTCTCGCGGATCGTGCATCCGCACCCAACGGTGAGCGAGGCGGTCTTGGATGCCGCGCGGGCCGTCGACGGCTGGGCCATCCACGCCTGAGGCCCCTGCAAATCGGCGCATCTCGGGGCCTCAGATGAGAACCGTCTTCTACTACGACCTCGGCTCGCCCTACGCCTATCTCTCCGCGGAGCGGATCAGCGGGCTCTTCACCGAGGCGGGGCTGGAGCAGCCGGAGTGGCAGCCGATCCTGCTCGGGGGCCTGTTCCAGACGTTCGGCCGCTCGTCCTGGGGACAGGGGCCCGACCGCGAAGCGGGCATCGCCGAGTGCGAGCGGCGAGCGTCCGCCTACGGGCTGTCGCCGATCGCCTGGCCCGACCCCTGGCCGGGCAACATGCTGACCGCGATGCGGGTCGCGACCTTCGCCAAGCAGACCGGTCGTGCCGTCTCCTTCTCCCTCGCTGCCTTCCGCCAGCAGTTCGCCGCCGGCCGTGACCTCTCCGATCCCGACAACGTGATGATCGCCGGCGCCGCCTGCGAGCTCCACCCGCGGGCGCTGCTGAAAGCGGTCGAGACCAAAGGGGTCAAGGAGGCGCTGCGGGCGGCAACTGACGAGGCGGCGGCGCAAGGGGTCGAAGGTGTGCCCGCAGTGGTCGTTGGCGAGCAAGTCTTCTGGGGCGACGACCGCCTCGAGGAAGCAGTCGACGCGGCCGCGCGCTTGGCGAATTGACCCACCCATAGCGGGGTCGATTCGCCAAACGCGGCAACGGCGCTCCTCTAAGGTGCGAGTCGATGGCTGATCTGCCTGACGCCGGCACCTGTTACGAGCTGCTCGCTCGCATGGCCCTGATCCGGCGGTTCGAGGAGGAGGCCGGCCGTCAGTACCAGCGGGCGAAAGCAGGCGGGTTCCTCCATCTGGCGATCGGCGAGGAGGCGACGATCGTCGGCACCACCTCGGTGATGCAGGAGCAGGACTTTCTGATCGGGAGCTACCGCACCCACGGCCACGCGATCGCCCGCGGCACCGATCCCAACCGGGTGATGGCCGAGCTCTTCGGCCGCGTCGACGGCACCAGCGGCGGCCGCGGCGGCTCGATGCACATCTTCGACGGCGAGCGCCGCTTCATGGGCGGCTACGGAATCGTCGGCGGCAACCTGCCGATCGCCGCCGGCCTCGGCCTCGCCTCCCAGTACAAGGGCGAAGACGCGGTCACGATCTGCATGTTCGGCGACGGCGCCTCCAACACCGGCAACTTCGGCGAGACGATGAACCTGGCGGCGCTCTGGACGCTGCCGGTCGTCTTCCTGGTCGAGAACAACCTCTACGGGATGGGCACCGCGATCGAGCGCCACTCGGCGCAGACCGACCTCTCGAAGAAGGCCGAGGGCTACGGGATCCCGGGCACGAGAGTCGACGGGATGGACGTGATCGCGATGCGCGAGGCCGTCACCGAGGCCCTGCGGCAGGCGCGCGAGGAGGCGCGGCCGACACTGCTGGAGGCGTTCACCTACCGCTACCGCGGCCACTCCGCCGCCGACCCCGAGGTCTATCGCGAGCGCGAGGAGGTCGAGGAGTGGCGGCAGAAAGACCCGATCGAAAGCTTCGCGCAGCGCTGCATCGAGGCGGGTGTGCTGGGCGAGCGCGAGGTGCAGCAGGCACGTGAAGCCGCCGAGACGGCGACCCTCGCCGCGGTCGAGTTCGCCGAGAACTCGCCGGAGCCGCCGCTCGACACGATGTACGAAAGCCTCTACGCGACGTCGCCCGAACCGGGCGGCTGGTACGCGGTCGACGAGCGCAGCCCGGAGCCGCACCGCGGCGAGCGCGAGGCCGACATGCCCGACGCCGCGCGCGAGCTGGCCGAGGCCGGCGCCGCCTACGCCGAGATCGAGGAGGAGGGCGAACGGCCCAACCCCGCCGTCCACGGCGACGCGATGGACGCCCGCGCGAACCGGATCAAGGACCCCGACGGCGAGCCTGCCGACGGCTCCGATCCCCAAGACCAGGGCGAGCGCCCGGTCAACGCCGAGGAGGCAGGTTCCTGATGGCGGAACTGCGGATGCGGGAGGCCCTGCGCGACGCGATGGCGGAGGAGATGCGCCGCGACGAGTCCGTCTTCGTGATGGGTGAGGACGTCGGCGTCTTCCAGGGCGCCTTCAAGGTGACCGAGGGCCTGCTCGACGAGTTCGGCGAGCGCCGCGTCCGCGACACGCCGATCTCCGAGAACACGATCGTCGGCGCCGGCGTCGGCGCGGCGATGAACGGCCTGCGGCCGATCGTCGAGTTGATGACCGTCAACTTCTCGCTGCTGGCGCTGGACCAGATCGTCAACCACGCCGCCGCGATCCCCTACATGTTCAACGGCCAGGCGAAGGTGCCGATGGTGATCCGGATGCCGGGTGGCGGCGGCCACCAGCTCGGCCCGACCCACTCCCACAGCTTCGAGGCGCTCTACCTGCAGGTGCCCGGCCTGCTCGTCGCCTGCCCCTCCACCCCAGCCGACGCCAAGGGCCTGCTGAAGGCGGCGATCCGCGACGAAAACCCAGTCGTCTTCATCGAGCACGAGAGCCTCTATGGGATCAAAGGCGAGGTCCCGGACGACGGCAACGGGCTGGTTCAGTTCGGCGAAGCGGCGGTGCGGCGCGAGGGCAGCGACGTGACGATCGTCGGCATCCTCAAGATGGCCCAGATCGCCGAGGAGGCGGCCGACAAGCTGGCGAGCGAGCACGGGGTAGAGGCCGAGGTGATCGATCCGCGGACGCTGCGGCCACTCGACCTCGACACGATCCTCGAGTCGGTCCGCAAGACCAACCGGGCGGTGATCGTCGAGGAGGGCTGGCCTCACGGCGGCGTCGGTGCGAACCTTGCAACCTTGATCACCGAGCAGGCCTTCGACTACCTCGACGCCCCGGTCCAGCGCGTGACCGGCGCCGACGTGCCGATGCCGTACTCCAAACGGCTCGAGCAGGCGGCGATCCCGCACGAAGAGCACGTCGTCAGCGCTGCGCTGGCGACCCTCGAGGGGGCGGTCTAGTGGCCGAGATCGTGATGCCCCGCCTCTCGGATTCGATGGAGGAGGGCACCGTGATCAAGTGGCTGAAGGGCGTCGGCGAAGAGATCGCGATCGGCGAAGAGATCGTCGAAATCGAGACCGACAAGGCGAACATGGCCTATGAGGCCGACGTCGCCGGGACGCTGACCGAGATCCTTGCCGAGGAGGGGGACACGCTGCCGATCGGTGAGCCGATCGCAAGAGTCGGAGACGCGAAGGACGGAGACGCCAAGTCCGCGGGTCCTGTCACCGCAGGGGACCCCCCACCCCCTCCGGTAGCTAAAGCTTCCTCGGGGGTGGGCCCCCCTACGGCGCCACCCGCGGAAGAGGCGGTTGAGTCTCCCGCCACTGCCCCAGCCGCTGCAGCTGGCGCCACGGACGACGGTTCGAAAGCTGGTGCAAGGGTCAAAGCGTCGCCGGTGGCCAAGCGGCTCGCGAAGGAAAAGGGCGTCGACCTCTCTCAGGTAGCTGGCACGGGTCCGGGCGGGCGGATCGTCAAGAAGGACGTGAAGGCGGCTGCGACAGGTGGAGACGCGCCATCCTCCCCCGCGCCCAGTGAGGCGCCCGAAACCGCCAAGGGCCAGGTCACCGTTGAAGAGCTCTCCAAACTGCAGCAGGTCGTCGCCCGGCGGATGTCGGAGTCGAAGGCGACGGCGCCGCACTTCTACCTCGAAACGGTGATCGACATGAGCCGGGCGGTCGAGGCCCGGAGCAAGATCAAGGCGATGGCCGGCGAGGGGGAGGTCGTGCCCTCCTTCAACGACATGGTGGTCAAGGCCTGCGCTTTGGCCCTGAAGGAGTTCCCAAGAGCCAATGGCTCTTATAAGGACGGGCGCTTTGAGCTCTACTCACGGGTGAACGTCGGCGTTGCCGTTGCCGCCCAGGACGCACTGGTGGTCCCCACCGTCTTCGACGCCGACAAAAAGGGACTGCGGCAGATCGCGACCGACGCCAGGGCGCTGGCCGCCAAGGTCCGCGAGGGCTCAATTACCCCGCCCGAGCTCTCCGGCGGCACCTTCACCGTCTCCAACCTCGGGATGTTCGGCGTCACCAACTTCTCGGCCGTGATCAACTCACCACAGGCCGGGATCCTCGCCGTCGGCGCAATCGAGAAGAAACCGGTGGTGCGCGAGGGTGAGATCACGACCGCCCAGTTGATGGAAGTCACCCTCGCCTGCGACCACCGCATCCTCTACGGCGCCGACGGGGCCCGGTTCCTGGCAAGGGTCAAAGCGCTGCTCGAAGAGCCGCTGGCTCTGGCGCTCTAGTCAGAACGCAGTTTCACCCGCATACCGGGAGCAACTGCGTTCTCAGCAGGTCTTCTTGGCGCCGATGACGGCGTTCCAGGCGCTGCCGAGCGAGAAGTCGGCGTCGACGCGGAAGATTCCGGTGTGGGCGGTGCGGGCGACGGTCCAGTCGCCGCCACGCAGGAGGCAGCCGCTGCCGCGGGAGATCGACCAGTAGGGGGTGAAGTTGACCCGAACGAGGAATCGCCCGGGTTTGGTGACGTCGAGGGCGAAGCCCTTCTGGCCGACCCAGAGCGTCTGCGCCTCGCCGCCTGCGCTGGGGATCGGCGCGACCAGCGGTTTCGGGTTGCGAACCGCGTAGATGCGCCAGTGCTCGGAGCGGTAGCGCAGCTTCAGGTAGGGCGGTTCGGAGAGGATCAGCTTCTGCTCGGCGGTCGAGGAGTAGTCGAGCGGAGCGTCCGGAAGGGCGACGTAGGAGATCGCGTTGCCGCGCAGCCAGGCGCTGTAGGAGCGGTTGGTGAGCTCGCCTTCGTCGTAGAAGATGTCGTCGCGGGTGGTGTCGAGCTGGCGCAGCCAGCCACGGGCGAGGTCGAAGTTCGGCGCCAGGTAAGCCGCCTCCCAGTGATTGGCGGTCGGCGGCACCTCGATCCGCGCCCCCCTGCCACCGTGCTCGCGCAGCCAGACCGCCGCCGGGTGGAAGTAGGCGGAGGTCGTTGACGGGTCGCCGACCGAGCGCGCGATCTGGGCGACGCTGGCGGTCAGCTGCCAGTAGAGGCTGCCGACCATCGTCACCACCAGCACCAGCCAGAAGAACCAAACCGGGACAGTCGGCCGCGGGCGCCGCGAGAGCAGCACCGCCGCCAGGACCGGGCCGCCGAAGAGCGCCCCAAGCCGGACCGCGTTGCCGCCGAGCGCGTTCGGCGTCAGGAAGATCAGGGTCGAGACGAGTGCGTAGCCGAGGATGACGCGACGCAGCGCCCGCTCCTCGTCCTTCACGCCCTGGGTCAAGACCAGGGCCCCGAAGCACCAGACCGGGATCGCGATGAAGGAGGAGAGGACGAACGGGAACTGACCCGGTTCGGGGAAGGCGATATTGGGTGCCAGGGTGAGGGCGAGGGCGAGCAGGCCGGCGCCGAGCGCGGCGCGGTTGAAGCGCCAGCCCCCCTGCCAGGACGCCGCGATCAGAACCCCGGCGAGGAAGGCGCCGGCGACCGGGCTGGAAAGCGCGCAAGCACCGGCGGCGAGAACCGCAACCATCCCGTGGTTGACCTGCAGACAGCGCAGAGTGCCGAGACCGAAGGCGACGCCCAGCGCGAAAGTGAGCTGGCCGTCGGCGAGCAGGGTGACGACGCCGGCCGCAAACCAGAGCGTCGCCCAGCGGGCCTCCGCCCCCCAGCGGTCGCGGACCAGGCGGTCAAACAAGTAGGCGGAGGAGACGACCGAGAGGCCGCCGACGACCTGAACACCGAGCAGCGCCGCCAGCGGCGGGAAGAGAACGCTGTAGGTGAGGGTGTAGTGGCCGCCGTACCAGCTGCCGTTCCAGATCGCGAGGCCGGCCTGCTCGAACAACTCGGTGCGGAAGACCTGGGCGGCGAGGTCGCCGACGGGCGGGCTCCAGATCAGCATCAGCACCGCCAGGGCGGAACTGAGCGCGACCGCGGGCAGCCATTCTGGTCGTAGGACTTTTGACTGGACCATCAGAAGGGAGACGCCAAGGATACGGCGGTGGCATGCGAAAATTGGCTGATGAGCAGCGAGATTCTCATCGCCCACTGCGGCCTCGTCCCTTATGAAGAGGGAGTGCGCCTGCAGGCGGCGCTCGAGGCGCGCCGCCAGGCGGACGAGATCCCCGACGTGCTGCTCCTGCTCGAGCACCCGCCCGTCTACACCAAAGGCCGCCGGGTGACCCCGGCCGAACTGCCGATGGGCGAGGAGTGGTACGAACGCCAGGGGATCGAAGTCCTCGACACCGACCGCGGCGGCCACGTCACCTACCACGGCCCCGGCCAGCTGGTCGCCTACCCGATCGTCAGCCTCGCGCCCTACGGCAACGACGTCCACGAGTACGTACGTGGGCTGGAGCGGGTGATGATCGGCGCCCTTGCCAAGCACGGCGTCGAGGCGGGGCTGATTCCGGGCGAAACCGGCGTCTGGGTCGGCGGGCTGAAGATCGGTGCGATCGGGCTCCACGTCAGCCGCGGCGTCACCACGCACGGCTTCGCGGTCAACGTCTGCAACGACCTGCAGCCGTTCGAGTGGGTTCTCGCCTGCCAGATCGAGGGCGGGCGGGTCACCTCGCTGACCCGTGAGCTCGGCGTCGAACAGGTCGTCGCCGAGTTCGCCGAGACCGTCGTCGCCAGCTACGGCGAGGCCTTCGGGCGGACGCCCAGGACTGTCGACTTGGACGATCTCGGCTTGAGCATTCCGACCGCTACGCTCAGGAGAGCGTCATGACGGACCCCGCCTCCTCCTCCGAGACCGTGGACCGCGCGACCGAGCGCATCCACGTCACCCGCTCCCGCGCCAAGCCGGGCGGCACCGCCCAGGCCGACGGGGCGATCCCGTTCAAGCGCGCCCGCAAGCCGCCGTGGCTGAAGGTGCCGGCGCCAGGCGGCCCCAATTACCGGCGCCTGAAAGAGACGATCGGCAAGGACAACCTCCACACGGTCTGCGAGGAGGCCAACTGCCCGAACGTCGGCGAGTGCTGGGAGCGCGGCACGGCGACCTTCATGATCCTCGGCGACGTCTGCACCCGCCGCTGCGGCTTTTGCAACGTGCAGACCGGCAAGCCGACCTGGAACGACCCGCTGGAGCCGCTGCGGGTCGCGAACCAGATCAAGATGATGGGTCTGCGCCACGCGGTCATCACCTCGGTCGACCGCGACGACCTGCCCGACTACGGCGCGAGCGCCTTCGTCGGCGTGATCCGCTCGACCCGGATGATGGCCCCCGATTGCAAGGTCGAGATCCTCACCCCCGACTTCCGCGGCCAGGAGATGCCACTGGCCAAGGTCGTCCACGAGAAGCCTGACGTCTTCAACCACAACGTCGAGACGGTGCCGCGCCTCTACCCGATCGCCCGCCGCGGCTCCCAGTTCCTGCGCTCGGCCCGGGTGCTGAAGATGGCGAAGGAAATGGGCGGCCCCGAGGTCGTCACCAAGTCGGGGCTGATGGTCGGCCTCGGCGAGAGCTTCGAGGAGATGGTCGACACCTTCGGCCAACTGCGCGAGCACAAGGTCCAGGTCCTCACCGTCGGCCAGTACCTGCGCCCGACCGAGAACCACCTGCCGGTCGTCCGCTATTGGCACCCGGACGAGTTCGCGGCGCTGGAGAAGGCGGCGTACGAGCTCGGCTTCGAGTCGGTGGCGGCGGGCCCGCTGGTGCGGTCGAGCTACCACGCCGACCAGAACCTGCCGGAGAGCCACCGGGCCGAGAGCCTGATCGCCTGAATCATCCAGCGAGCAAGAAACTGCTCTGTCATTGCGCCGTGGATCGCCCAGCCTCGTAGGTCCGGGTCGCGGCCAGCGGCCTACAATCGCTTCACGGGGCCATAGCTCAGTTGGCAGAGCGCGTGCTTTGCAAGCACGAGGTCGCCGGTTCGATCCCGGCTGGCTCCATCGGCGACAGGCCTGCAGCCTTACTCGGCTTCCAGCGATCGACGGGTCTCATCGTCCATCAGGACCGTGGACAAGTCGCCCTCGATCTCCGTCGTCTCGTCGACCCAGACCCCGAACATGGTCGCTCCGGTCAGTTCGCCGCTGAGCTCTGCCCCCCTCAAGACAGCGTCATCGAGGTGAGCGGCGTTGAGCCGGGCCCCCAAGATGCCGGCGTTGCTGAGATCTGCTTCGGTCAGGTCGGCGCCAATCAGATAGGACCGCGCGAGAATCGCATCGGGTAGCAGGGCTTTGCGCAGTTTCGCGCCGTTGAGCGTCGTCCCGACGAGCATCGCCTCCGATAGATCGGCACCCGATAGATCCGCCCCGGTCAGGTCGGCCGAAGAAAGGAACGCGCCGCGCAGGTCTGCTTCGACCAGATTCACACCCCTGAGATTGGATCCCTCGAGCCGGGTGTTGAGTAGAACCATGCCGAGCAGGTCCGCGTCTTCGAGGTCGGCATGGCGAAGGTCGAGGAGGGAGAGGTCGAGCGAGCCGCTCGACGCGCGCCGCCACAGTCCTTCGCCGACGAGGATTCGCAAGGCGGCCTGAAGGTCGGGGGCGAGCGGCAACTCGTCGGCCGGCTCGTATGGGTAACGCCCCTCGCGACGCCGTCGCAGTTCCTCATCTTCCAGCCTCGCGTGGGTCTTCAGGTACGAATGGAGCATCTCGGCCGCCGGCAACGCATACTCGGGCCGCCTCGCGATCTGCTGGAGGGCGAAGATCCCGCCGAGGCGCACGTCGAGCGACTCGTCCCCCATCTGGTCGATGGTCTTGGTGAAGCGGTCGACCAGTTGTCCCTGTCGGGTGACGATCAACTGGCCGAAGCCGACGGCGAAGGTGAGCAGCACGAGGGCGCCGCCGATCGCCTGAACGAGGGTGGTTCGCACCGAGTTCCGCGTTTGCTCCACGGACAGTTCGGCCTGAACCAGTTCGCTACCGGACAGTTCGTCGATTCCAGCCGGGGACTTGACGATCCAGTCGGGGACGAAAAAGACGGCAAGCACGAGGAGGATGACGACCAGTCCGACGATGACGGCGCCGCCGCCGCCAAGCCGCAGCCGGCGTCCAGGGACATGCCGCCGCAGCCAGCTGACCTTTTCCTTGGGAAGGTCGCGGCGTCCGAACAGCTCGGCGCCACCTCTTCGCGGCGGACCCTCCATCTCAGACCTCGCTCAGGGTCATCACGGCCAACGCATAGGAGAGGTCGAAGAGGGCGCGAGCGGCGATATCGGCAACGAGGGTCCCGACTGCGAAGAGTGCGTCCTGTGCCTCCCTGCGCGCTTTGCGGTCGCGGCGGCGGCGCTTGATCCAACCACCGTCGTCGCTCTCGATTTCATCTACCGCGCTGCCGTGGATCGCTTCGAAGTGCTCGGCGAGGTCAGCAGCGGTCGGGATGTCGACGGTCACTCCTGCACTGATGACATTTCGCGCTCGTCGCAGGTAGCGCTTCACCTCGCGCGGGGAGTAACCGAAGGACTCGGCCAGTTTCACCTCGTCGGCTATGAGTCCCTCTTTCTCGAGCTTGGCGGGAACCAACCGCCGGGCTTGGAGCTCTCGATCGATCGCAGCCTGGCATTCCGCCTGAGCGAGGATCGCGAGCATGACCCTCGCCGACTCCTCCATCTCCGCGAGGGACCCACGGTCATATGCCCTCCTCAACCTCTTGACGGAATCGAGGAAGGGTGCGATCAGCCTGCGGTTCTCGTTGAGGAGCCTCCCGTGCCCACTCACCCCCGACAAGCTATTTCAGACGCTAACGGTAAGCAAGCCGCACGGGAATGCGTCAGCGGACGACGGCGCGCTTGTATTTCGCGACGGCGAGGAAGGCGAAGAAGGCGGCGATGCCGAGGGACCAGGCGACGGCGCCCCAGACGTCGTTACCGGCGGGGGCGCCGAGGAAGAGGGAGCGCATCGCGTCGACGGTGATCGTGAAGGGGTTGACTTCGGCGAAGGCCTGGAGCGCAGCGGGCATCGATTCGGGCGGGACGAAGGCGGAGGAGATGAAGGTGAGGGGGAAGATGATGATGAAGCCGAGCGACTGGGCGGCCTCGGGCGAGGACGAGGTGAGGCCGATGAAGGCGAAGACCCAGGAGAAGGCGTAGCCGAAGAGGAGCAGCAGCAGGATCCCGGCGACGACGTGGAGGAAGGGCGCGTGGAAGCTGAAGCCGATGATGACGCCGACGACCAGCATCACCGTGATCGAGATCGTGTTGGTGGCGACGTCGGCGAGGGTGCGGCCGGCGAGCACAGCGGAGCGCGACATCGGCAGCGAGCGGAAGCGGTCGACCAGGCCTTTCTTCAGGTCCTCGGCGAGGCCGAGGGCGGTGACGAAGCCGCCGAACGACATCGTCTGGACGAGGATGCCGGGGATCAGGAAGTCGATGTAGTCGTAGCCCGGCGTTTCGATCGCGCCGCCGAAGACGTAGGCGAAGAGCAGCACGAACATGATCGGCTGCACGGTGAAGGCCAGAATCAGGTCGGGGGCGCGGATGATCCGCAGGAAGGCGCGTTTGGCCAGCACCCAGGTATCGGAGAAGGCGGTGGCGCTCATCGCTCCTCCTCCCCCTCGCCGTCCTCGGCCTCGGCGGCGTGGCCGGTGAGCTTGAGGAAGACGTCGTCGAGGGTCGGCCGCCGCATCGCGATGTCGTCGATCCCGATCCCGGCCTCGTTCAGCCGTCGCACCGCCTCGGCGATCGTCCCCCGCCGCTGGGAGACGGGGACGCGGAGGACGCCGTCGGCGAGCTCCGGCGCCTCGGAGCCCAGCGATTCGAGCGCCGCCCGCGCCGCCTCGGCGTCGGCCTCGGACTCGAGCGTGACCTCGACCCGCTCGCCGCCGACCTGGTCCTTGAGCTCGTCGGAGCTGCCCTCGGCGATCACATGGCCGCGATCGATCACCGAGATCCGGTCGGCGAGGCGGTCGGCCTCGTCCAGGTACTGGGTGGTGAGCAGGACGGTGGTGCCGCCGGCGACGCGGCCTTCGATCGTCTCCCAGAGGCTGATCCGGCTGCGCGGGTCGAGGCCGGTGGTCGGCTCGTCGAGGAAGAGGACCGGCGGCCGGGCGACCAGCGCCGCGGCGAGATCGAGGCGGCGGCGCATCCCGCCCGAGTAGGTGCGGACGAGGCGGTCGGCGGCGTCGGAGAGGTCGAAGCGCTCGAGCAGCTCGGCGGCGCGGGCGCGCGGCTCGCCCTTCGGCAGGTGGTAGAGGCGGCCGACCATCTCCAGGTTCTCGGCCCCGGTCAGGTTCTCGTCGACCGCCGCGTACTGGCCGGCGAGGCCGATCCGCTTGCGCAGCTCACCCGCTTCGCGGGCGACGTCGAGGCCGGCGACACGGGCGCTGCCGCCGTCGAGGGGCAGCAGCGTGGTGAGGATGCGAACCGCGGTGGTCTTGCCGGCGCCGTTGGGACCGAGCAGCCCGAGCACGGTGCCGGCGGGAACCTTGAGGTCGATGCCGTCGAGCGCGCGTACGTCCCCGTAGGACTTGCGCAGGCCCTCGGCCTCGATTGCCAGCTCAGTCGAGATCGAAGTCCTTCGGCGGCTTCTGCTCGAACCAGAGGTCGTCGTCCTCCGGCGCCTCCTCGAGGAAGTCCGGCGTGTCTTCGAGCACGTCGTCGTGACTTCCCGTTTCCGGTTCGTACACGTCCTCGGGGCGCTCGTCCTCCTCGCTCTCGTCCTCCTCGACGGCATAGACGGCCGTCGCTTCTTCCACCGGCGGCGGAGGCGGCGCGGCCTCGTGCTCGTCGGTCGGGGTCGGCGGCCCGATCACCTCGTGCTCGTCGGTGACCGGCGCCTCGAGCGCCTGGTTGAGCTCGTCGGAAAGGCGCTGCTCGCTGAAGAAGTCGTCGTCCTCGTCGTCGTCGTCCTCGAGCTCGTCCTCGCGGACGACCTCGGCGTCGGGGCCGGTGTCGCGGATCACCTCGAAGGGCTCGGACGGAGTTGGCTCGGTGGGCGCCAGGCGGGGCTCTGCCAGCTGCGTGTCGAGGAGCTGTTCGTCGCTCGGGCTGCGCTGCTCGGCGCCCGACTCCATCTCTGCCTCGACGTCGAAGAATTCGGTCGGCTGGTCGGCGATCGCGTGGCGCTCCTCGGTCGAGGGTCCGGCGTCCGCCGCGGACACGTCCTCAGCCTTGTGCTCACTGGCCGGCTCGGGCTCGGGATGGGGAACCGGGATCGTCTGATGCTCGGCGGGTGGCGGCGGCGGCTCCTGCAGGTCGGCGATGTTGGGGACGCGGCGGCCCTGGGCCTCCTCGGCGGCCTCTTTGGCGTCGATCGCCGGCGTCCCGAGGAACTCGGTCGGCGCCTCGGCGAAGGGGTCGAGCTCGTCGGGCCGCCCAGGCGGTCCGAACGCCTCGTCCTCGAGCTTTTTCAGCTCAGCTTCATCCGCGCCATGGGCACGCTTCAGCTCCAGATGCTCACGAATTGCGTCGTCGAGGATGCTCATTAGGTCAGTCCCTGGAGGAGGCTGCCAAAGACTATGCGGTTATCCACGCTCTTGCGAGGCGATGGGATCAACTTCCCAGCCCCGGCCCGGAGCCATCACCCGGCGGCGCCCAAATTACTCTGCCGCGCATGAACTCACTCACGCCTTCCCTCAAGCTCGCCATCGCGAGCGCGGCGCTTGCCGCGTTCGCCTTCGTCCTCCTGCTCTCCCCCGGTCACTCCCTGGCCAAACCGGTCGTGCACGAGTGCCAGCACCCCGTGATCACCGGCCAGGAGGCGGTCAACGTCAAGGGCATCTCGGTCAAAGAAGCCTGCAAGGTCGTCCGCTCGCTGGGCAAGTTCCTCAGCACCGACGCCAACATCGAAAAGCTCTACGAATGCAAGGGCGCGACGCCGCGCAAGCCCGGCACGCCGGTCCTGCTGATGGACGAATTCGAAGGCTGGAAGCTGAAGCTCGTCAAGAAGTACAACTTCGTGATGTACAAAAAAGGCGCCTCCTTCCGCGTCACCGGACAGGACTTCCCCGTCAACTGCAGCTAGCCGCCGCCCACTTTGCGACATTGACCCCCTGCGAGCGGGGTCAATGTCGCGAGCGCGTTCTCGGCGGCTAGAGTCGGGTTCCCGGGGCTATAGCTCAGTTGGCAGAGCGCTTGGATCGCACCCAGGCGGTCGGCGGTTCGAATCCGCCCAGCTCCACTTTCGGAAGTCCCTGCACGTCGGGATCTTCTCCGCGCGGCTGATCCGAAGGGAGGCCGGTGACCCCCCCCCTCCTCCTCGGCTGGCCCTTCGGCGCGTTTCAGGATTCCGGGGGCGGCCCACCGTCTCCGACCGATCAGAACGGAGGGAGCGGGCCGCTCTGGAATTCCTTGATCCGGGTGCCGCTGCCGGAGCCCTCGATGCCGGAGTAGCCGGAGGTGAAGGTCGAATCCGAGGCGGAGAGGATCTGGGTGTATCCACTGCCCGAGTTGGCCCAGGCGGAGACGACGCCGCCGCGGTCGACGAGCGCGAACTGGCCGCCGATCACTAGCGAGTAGCCCTGGGTCGACGCGAGCGTGGTCTTGACGCCCGACTGCCACTTCAATAGAGCCACTTCGCGGGCGCCCGCGCCGAGTTCGGTGAAGCGCAGCTCGTACCCGCTGTGGACCGTTCCGGGAGATGGGGCATTGAGGACGAGCGAGAAGTACTGGTTGGCACCGCTCGGTCGGGCAATCGAGGTCGCCGCCACGGCGTCTCCCGCCCCGGTGTCGGCGAAGGAAGCTTTGCTCCAGTAGGCGCCGTTCACGGTGGGATCGGCGTCATACGGGGCCCAGCCGCCGCTGACCCAGCCGGTGTTGTGGCCGGAGCTGCTGTTGTCCCAGTTCAGCGCGGCCCAGGCGCCGCCGCCCGAGAGCGGGTTCTCTTCCGTGACAAACGGTGCGTTCAGGGCAAGCGCTCCGAGCGCCGCCGGGATGCTCGCCACCGGTTCGAGCAACTGACCCACCTTGAATTTGGTCAAGGAAGTGGCTGGGCCCGATGCCTCGATTCCAGCGAGTCCGCCTGAGAACGTCGAGTCTTTGGCAGCGAGCAGCGGCTGGAATCCTGCGCCGGTGTCCGTCCAGGCCGAAACCGTGCCCCCCCGGGCGACGATCGCGAATGAGCCGCCGTCGGGAAAGAAGTATGCCGACCGGGTGGAAAGGACCGTTTGGAATCCTTCTTGCCATCTGGAGAGCTTGACTTCGAAGACGTTCGGCGTCAGGTCGGTGAAGCGGAGTTCGTAGCCGGAGTGCGCTCCCGAGCTTGGCATGTCGAGCCAAAGAGAGAAGTAGCGTTCTTTCAGGTTCGGGTCCGCGGCCATCGTCGCCACCGCCGCCGTCCCGGTGCCGGTGTCAAGCACGGGCGGTGCGTATGCGGCGCCGTTCGTTATCGGGTAGCCCGAATTGGTCCTCCAGCCGGTGGATTTGACTTCCCCCTTTGCCAGCGAACCCGAAGCCCATCCCAGTGCCGACCACGTGGTTGCGAAGTTCGAGACCGCGGAGGTGGTCCCGTCGAATGGCTCGGTGACTGCCATATGCGACAGCTTTGGCGCCAGCGCCGTCGTAAAGGTGCGGTCTTCACCGAACGAAGTCATTTCGCCATTCGTCGCGACTATCCGGTAGTGGTAAGTCGTCTCCAGCGCCAGGCCGGTCAGGGCCTGGTGAACTGGCACCGGGCTGCCGCCCGAGCCGGCGGCTTCGTTGGTGGCGGGTGCTCTCGATCCATACGCAGTCGTCAACCCATATTCAAAGTGGTAGGAGGTCGCTTTTTTGCGTGGCTTGATGGAAGCGGTGATTTCAGCCGCTCCTTCGCTCACTCCCCTCGCGTCCCGGGTGAACACTTCCGGGCTCGGGTCTTCCCACTTGTCAACATAGCCCGCGTTCCCCACGGACAGGTACACCACGCCGCGAGGCCCGACCGCAATCCCTTCCTGTCCGCGCGGGGAATTGTCTCCGACACCGAATTTGACCACGAACCCCCCCGACTGTTCGAACTGAGTCACGCGCCCGAGGCGACTGTTGGTGACCAGGATGTCGCCCGAGGGCTTGATCGCGATCGCGCCCGGTTCGTTCAGTTCTCCAAGCCCTTCGCCGCCCCCCGACCCACCGCCGATCTGACCCAGGTACTGACCCGTCGGTGAGATGATCTTGACGACGTTGTGACCTTGGTCCACGACCCAGACACGGCCGTCTTCGCCGATGGCGATCCCGGCCGGGTACGAGAATTCAGTCTGACCGTTTCCGTTGTACCCGACGGCGCCCACCGCGCGGATGAAGGACCCCGTGGAGCTGAACTGCTCGATTCGGTTGTAACGGGGGTCGGAGACCCAGATGTCCCCGTTTGCAGCCACTGCGATGCCCTGGGGTTCGACGAAATAGCCGGACGCCGTCCCGTAGGAGCCGAACTGGCCGAGGTATTTCCCGGTCGCATCGAACTCCTGAACCCTGGAATTGCCGGAGTCGGTCACCCAGAGCTTGCCGTCGGGGGTGAACGCGATGCCCTCCGGGCCCGAGAATTGGCCAGGCCCCGAACCCGCGGAGCCAAACGAAAGCAGCAGTTCGCCGCTGGGACTGAACTTGCGGACCTGGTTGTTCCCCCAATCGGCCACCCACAGATTGCCTTCTTTGTCCACGGCGAGGCCCTGCGGGTTTTTCAGGGAGCTCGCCCCGATCGACAGAGTCTTCGTGGGTGCGATGGTCCCGGTTCTGAAGGTCCGGTCAGCGCCATACTGAGTTCCTTTTTCGCTGGTGGTAACCAGGCGGTAATGAAAGGTGGTTTCAGCCGGCAGTTCTTCGAGTTTCTGACTGACGACGACGGGACTGTTGCCGGAACCGACGCCTTCTTCGGTGGGCACGCCTTTGCCGTAGGCGGTCGTCGGGCCGTATTCGAACCGATAGGAGGTGGCCGTACCTTCCGGATTCACGATCCCCTCGAGGGCCGCCGAGGTCGCCGTGACTTCCGTCGCCGGCGCCGTCGTCACGGTTTCACTGGTTTCGATCATCAGCTGTTCGTTTTCAAACAATTCGTATCCGACCGAGGCGCAGCCGAATCTCGCGACACAGGAGACGCTCAAGGCGCCGCTTGAGTTTTCGGCGGTTCGCTGCCCCGTCTGCGGGGTCCAGGTCCCGTTGTCCCAGTTCTCCGCGAACGAGGATCTGCGGGATTCTCCGCTGACTTCCCCGACCGCCGTGCAATGCGAGGCTGAGGTGCACGACACCGACGTCAGCCGGCCGGATTCCGCTCCGCTCGGGAGGGACCAACGCTTGGCGGTCCATTTTTCGCTATTCCATGCCTCAGCCAGCGAATATTCCGAGACCGCGAGGCAGAACTGCGGCGAGGTGCAGCTGACACCGAGACGCCTGGTTCCGCTTCCGCCGGTGACCATTCTCCAGGAGCTTCCTTCCCAGATCAGGCTCCACGAGGATTCCGGCCCTCTTGAGCCTCCGACCGCCATGCAGAAGTTCGAGGACGCACAGGAGACATCCTTGAGTTCGCTTTCGACCGCCCCTGCCACGCCAGGAGTGGTGAGGACGCTCCAGGTGCCGCCAGCCAATCTCTCCGAGAGATTCACCCAGGTTCCGGCGCTGTTCTTGTAATAGCCAACGGCTATGCAGGAGCCGGCGCCGTAGCAGGACACGTTCTGCAGGCGCGCATAGGATGATCCCGACGGGGCCGGGACCGCTTCCGCCGACCAAGTCGACCCGTTCCACCTCTCAGCCAGGGGGACGACGACACTGCCTCCCATCTGAACCTTGCCGGTCGCCACGCATGAATTGGCGGTGACGCAGGAAACACCGTCCAATTCTGCATAGCCGACCACCCCGGCCCAAGTGGGTAAGGGGACCGGACGGAACGTCCACTGCCCGCCACTGAGTTGATAGGACGCGAGCTGGTATTCCCCGTTGTAGTAGTTGCCCACGGCCATACACGCACCAGCGACGGCGCAGGATACGTCGGTGAGCCTTTCGCCGGCCGTGCTGACCGGTACGCCGGCGGGGCTCTTTTTGGCCCAGTCGGAGGTCGTGAAGGTGTGGTCGGCGCCGTAGGCGGTTTTGCTGCTGGTTTTCAGCACCAACCTGTAGTGGTAGGGATGGTCAGGCAGCAGGCCCACTATCCCCGCACTGACATCCTGGTAGCCGGACCCGGCGGGCAGTGGAACGGGGTTGAGCGAAGCTTTTTTTCCGTATCCGGTCGTCGGCCCATACTCGAAGTAGTATTCGCCCGCCTGTTTGCGGGCGTTGACGGCTCCGTGCAGCCGCACCCAACCGTCTGCGGTGGTCGAAAAGCCCCCGGTGGCAGCTTCGGGTTCCGACAGCGGGGTGAACCCTGCGAACAGCACCGGCTCGACGTGAGCGTCGTTGGAGCTGTCGTCCCAGTTGAAGCTCCCGCTTTCCACCACCAGGTTGCGAATCGCGAGTACGTCCGCACGGGAGTTCGGGTTAGACATCGCCGTGTAGTCCGCCACCGCCCCCGTTACATGCGGGGCCGCCATCGACGTTCCCGAATCGTATTCGTAGCCCCCGCCTTTCCAGGTCGAGCGAATGCATCTCCCGGGGGCCGCGACGTCCACCCGACTGCCCCAGTTGCTGAAATACGCGAGCGTGTCGTCGTTCGACCCCTGTCCACAATTTCCCCCCAGGCCGCCTGGTTTTCCGTCGGTGTCTGCGAGGGCGGAGACGGTGATCACTTCCGGATCGCTGGCCGGGCTCCCCAATTCAGCGTTTGATGCGTCGTTCCCCGCGGCGACGACATAGACAACGCCGTTGTTCTGCGACGCCGCTATCGCCTGTTCCTCGGGGACCGACCTGCCGTAGCCTCCCAAGCTCATGTTGGCGACCTCGATCTGACTCGCGTGGCTGGTGACCCATTCGATTCCGGCGATCACCCACGAGGTGAAGCCTTTTCCTTGGTTGTTGAAGACCCGTACCGACCACAGGCGAACCCCCGGGGCCATCCCGACGACGCCGATCCCGTTGTCGATCGCCCCGATGATCCCGGCTACGTGGGTCCCGTGGCCGACGCCGTCCGTGCCGGTGCCTTCCACGCAGGACGCCGCTTCCTGTTCGTTCGCGGGCACGCAGTTGACGCGGGCGACGACGTTCAAATCGGGATGGGTGTAGTCGATCCCGGTGTCGATCACCGCGACGTCGGCATTGATCCGCGTGTCGTCGACTTCGTTGATAGAGAGCGCGGGATTTTCCGCCGCGCCGGTGCGGCGGATTCCGGTCGGCGTTTCCTGCGCCTCGGTTTCGACCTTGGCGTCGGGCACGACGTACCTGACGCGCGGGTTGGCCCGCAGCGCCCGCACGTCGCTCTTCGAGAGATGGGTGGCCGAGTAGCCGTAGACCGCCCGGCGGTAGACGAAGCCGAGGTCGCCGCCGGCGGTTTCGGTCTGGGCTTCGGCAACAGCCGCTGGGTGTTCGACCGACCGCTCGAGGCCGACGATGTAGCGGCTGGAGGGCGAGAAGCTGGCGCTGACCCCAGTCGGAGATGGATGCGGGCGGAAGGAGCCGGGAGCCCCCGGGGTTTCGGGGGCCTGGGGCTCCGCCAGCGCAGACCCGGGAGCGGCCGCCAGGACCAGTGCCGCGATCACGGGCGCGACCGCGAGCGCAATTGCCATCGACCCGGTGCGCGATCCGACTCTTCCCCGCTGACGTGCTTCCCGCATCCCTGCCCTCCCGCTCAGTAGCAGTTCGCCGAGAACCCGTTTTCGGCGCTGGCGGGCCTCCCGCCGCCAGGTCAGCTATCTGATCAGATCCCAAGGGATCTGTAAGGTACATTTTCCCACTATTTGGTATCTTAGTGCGCGAAATATGCACTTATTTCACAAATCAGCGCATTTGCAGTAAGCGAGTGACACGCTCAGCCAACCCGCTAGCCGAGTTCGAACGGCTCGACCCCGCGGGCGGTCGCGCTGACGACCAGCCGCTGGGTGCTGAGCGCGACCCGTCCCGAGCGGATCGTCCGCCCCGGCTCGAGCGGCAGCCGCAGGCTCGAAGCGATGAGCTGCGCCAGCACGCCGACGATTGCGGAGCGGCCCCCGACCCGGGTCCCGTGTAAGCAGGGCGACCGAGAACGCCGCCGCCAGCTCATCTGCCATCGGTGAGGAAACCGAACAGGGCCGGCAGCAGCGTCGGAGCGATAACCGCCTCGCCGGCTACGACCTGGCGCCGCAGGATGGCGACCACTCCCTCGATCCGCATCCCCTCGACGACCTCGGATCGTGGGAAGGAAGCTGGAAGGCAACGTCCCAATCGCTCGACGTAGCCGCTGATCGCGACGCTCTGCCGCTCGAACGCGCTCTCGATCGTGGGGGCTTCGACGAGAACCGCGTTGGCCGCGGCAGGATCGGCTGCCACCCAGTCGAGAACCACTCCCAACCCCGCTTCAACCCGGTCGTGGGGATCGTCCCCGGCGACCTCACAGGCGAGGTCGACGCGCCTTTCGACGTCGGCGAGCACCCGCTCGACGAGGGCCAGGAGGATCGCCTCCTTGTTGGGAAAGCTCTTGTAGACGGTGTTGCGCGATGTTCTGGCCCGGGCGACGACATGACTGATCGTCGTCGCCCTGTAACCGCGCTCCAGGCACTCGGCTGCCAGCGCGTCGGTGAACCGGATCTCGCGGAAGGCGGCGATCGCCTCGTCGCTGAGAAGCGGACGGCGAGACACGGGAGACCTCCTCTCGCCAGCCCCCACCGTCATTGATCGCTGACCGCCCGCCTCGGCCTGCGCGCTACCTTCGCTGCGTCCTCGGCACCGAGGTACGGCAACAGTGTGAGCTGCACGAGCTGCGGCGCCAGACTCGGCAGGTGCTCGGCCTCGCCGGTCACCAGCCGCGCCGAGATCGCGCCGGCGATGCCGGCAATCAGCACCTGCTCAGTGATCGGCGGCAGTGAGGCGCCGAACGGGCTCTCTGCGCGACCGCCGGCGAGCAGACGGGTGAGCCGGTCCCGGCCTTCGATCGCATGGCGGGCGAGCTCGCGGTTGGCGGCAAGTGCGTCGAGGGCCAGGAACCGGGCATGGACCGGGGAGGCCGCGGCCATGTCGAGAGTGACCCCGATCCCGACCTTCACCTTCAACGGCCACTCCGGCTGCGCGTCGCTAGCTCGCAGCATGCGAACGAAGAAGCGCTCGAAGACACGCTCGTGGGCCGCCTCGACCGCCGCCTGCTTGTTGGCGAAGTGGACGTAGAAGGTCGACCGGGACACCTCCGCGCGTTTGACCACGCGCTCGACCGAAAGGCCGGCGTACCCCGACTCGACGGTCTCGACGACCACCGCATCGATCAGCCTCTCGCGGACGAGGGCCTCCGGTTCAGCTTCCCGTGGGCTGGGTTTGGGTCTGTCTTGCACTTTGACCATCAGCTGAACCTCGGCAGGGGCGGGCGCCGTTTTAGGTGAACGTTGGGAATCGTCCGGGCGCCCGCCGCCCTGCCGCCGTCCAGGAAGGGAACGGCATCGGCCCCGCCATACCTAGGGTGGGTCCAGCGAGTGCCAAAAAGATAAACAGGTTGGCTTACTCTGTCAAGAAACTTGGCCGTTTGGGCGGTAGTGGAGACCGCTGAACTTATGGCCCAACAGATGGGAAGAACTGCCTTCCCCGGGCGATCGGCAATTAGACACGTCAATCTACCCTCGGGAATGGGATTGTGGCGCGGAATCCGCATGGTGCTCCTCGCTCTCCGGGTCGTTGTCGATCCCTGTCCCCCTCCCGCGGGAGACCCCGAGCCTAAGTACGCCGTTGCGAGGCGGTCAAGCAGGGGGCCAAAATCAGGAACTTTCCACCGGCCGCTGAACCCCTTACCGCCCGCTGTCGTCGGAGAGGTCCGGAAGCTCGAAGAGGAAGGTCGTCGACGCGGCCGAGATCGGCTCGTCCCCCGATCGCTCGAGCCGCTCCAGCGCCTCGCGGCGCAGAGCGAGTGCCGCCAGCGCGGTCTTGTGGTGCAGCTCGGCAAGCTCCCGCCACCCCCGCTCGTCGAGCAGCATCCGAATGTGGACCGAGGCCATGTCGCTGCGCCGATCGAAGGTGCCGGCGCGGACCGCGTGAGTCGCGTCGCGGTAGAGACATTTGATCGCGTCGCCCGAAAGGCGCGCCCGCTCCGCGGCCGAGAGCTGCTCGAACTCGACCGTGTCGACCACCGGCTCGAGGCTCGGCCGGTAGTAGTTCTCAGCCGTCCCGCGGCGTGGGAGCCGATGCGAAACGAAGACGACGCCTTCGCGCTCGAGCCAGCGGAGCTGCTTGCGGACCCGGTCCGCAGGCTCCTCCATCTCCCCCGCAAGCATCCGGACAGTTGCCGGCCTCTCGGCGAGGATCCGCATGATCCTGCCGCGGAACGGATGCAGAAGGGCCGCTGCCATCTTCTCGCGGAGCTCACGCTCCGCGCCGGGTTGCTCCGAGCTATTGGCGCTTGCCCTTCTTCCCACACCCGTTCGCGATCTTCGGCTGGGTTTCCTTGACCTTACCGTTCTGCGCCACGAGCCTGACCACGGCTCGCTGCTTGGAGCGGCAGAGGTTTTCGGAATTCACCAACAGCCCTTCCTTGCCGCCCTTGAGCTGCAGCTCGAATTTCGAGACCGGGGCGTCGGGTACCTGGAAGAAGGTGGTTCGGATCCTCGCGTTGGTCTTCGGCGTCACCGTGTCGACGGCGCCGACCACGACCAGGTGGACCTGGCCGCGCAGGTCGGCGACGACGTCGGGGAGTGGGCGTGCGCCGCCGTTGGCGCGGAAGTAGACCTTGCCTTCAAGCGGCGCTTCCAGCAGCGGCGACCACGCCTTCGCCCGGCCGAGAACCGAGATCTTCGGGCACTTTTCGGCGGCGAACTCGGGCCGCGTGCAGGGGTTGCCGACGTGTCCGGAGTCGATGATCTCCGAGTGCGGCAGGGTCACCGCCGCTTTGGCGACGTTGGCGAAGGCGCCCTTGGAGGGGAAGGTGAGCAGGGTGCTGAGCGAGGGGTGGCGAGCCCGGGTGGTGCCGCCCTTGAAGCGGAGTTTTAGGCTGGGGTTGAAGCCAAGGCCCGCGCAGCCGCCGACCCCGAAGCGGTTTGAGAGCTGGGCCACGGCGCCGGTCACAGAGACCGCCTCGCCGCCGACCGCCATCTCCTCGCAATTGGTCGGGTTCAGCGTGAACCCTTCGCGGTCGACCTGGACCGAGACCGAGCGGACGTCGAGCGGGATCCCTTGCAGGATCGTCGGCAGCGGGTCCGATTTGACCGTGATCTGAGCCGTCGATTCGTTCACGTAGAGGCCAGCCCTGACGACGACGACGCCAAGGTCGAAGGGCCCGGCGATCGCTGGGGTGATGATCGCCATCGACAGCGGGGCGCCTTTGTACGGGCCGGCGAGGTAGGCCTTGCCCTGGACGTAATAGGGGGAAGAGCCCGCGCCGGCGCTGACGTTGACCACGCCGACCTGGGAGGCGGCCGGGCAGGAGGGCGAGGCGAGCTCCAACGCACCTTCGCCTTCGTTCGTGCGGGACTGGGCCTGGGCAATACCCGACTCGGGGCAATAGGGGACGCCGGCGAGCTTGCCAGTCAGGCCCTCGGGGAGGGTGGCGTTGATGGAGGAGAAGCGCTGTTCGCCGTCTTCGCGGCTGAGCTTGAAGACGAACGGCGAGAAGGCGCCGGCCAGGGGGTTCACGGTGCCCGCTGAGAGCTTGGGGGCAAAGGGCAGCTGGGCGGCGCTCTGTACGCATGAGCCACCGCCCGCGCCCCCGCTGATCGTGAACGGCGCCGTCCTCGTCACCGCGTTCTCGGGGTCGGAGAAGGGGTAGAGCTTGGCCACCGTTTCGTAGCTCCCGCAGAGCTCGGGGGTGATCAGCGGCGCCCGCGGTCCTTCGCGCAGTTTCAGTTCGAAGGAGGAGTAGGGCAACGGCGGCAGTTCGTCAAAGGTCGTCTTCAGCTGGCCGGTCGCCTGATCGACTTCGACCTTCCCCGCCTGCTTGATCAGGACGCCTCGTTCTTGGGCCTTGGCGACGACGTAGAGGGCTAGAAGCGAGTTGAACTTGTTCTGGTTGGGGGCAGCAAGGTAGACGGAGCCTTCGATCGCTTCATCGAGCAGCGGCGTCTTCGCCACCAGGGTCCCGAGCTTCGATGCTCCGGGACAACCCGTCCCGGGGTCGCCGGTGGCGGCGTTGTATTGGGCTTCGCTGCAGCCCTGAAGGCCGCCGGCGGCTGCGGGGTTGGCGGTGATGCCGGCGGGCAGGGTGACTTCGGTCTTTACCGGCTCGGTTTCGGTGATCGCGTTGCCGCTCAGCAGACCCTGATTCGGAAGGCTCAGCCCGAAGGCAAGTCCGCTGGGCGAGTCGGCCGTCTGCGGGGTGGTCACGGCTTTTACGCTCGGCGAGAACGGCACCGCTCCGCAACCAACCAGCGGAGACGGGTTGCCGCCGGCGTCTCGAAGCGGGACGGTCTCTTCGACGTATTTGCCCGGCTCCTGTTTCGAGTCGATCCTCACCGTGGTTTCAAACGGGCCACAGCTCGTCGGCATCGTCAGGAAGGGCAGGTGCGGGAACTGCACCGAGCAACCGATGACGGTGCCTTCTCCTTCGCTGCAGCTACGTTCAAAATCGTGACTGGCGTCCGACGGCGTTCCCCAGACCGTCACATCTACGGAGCTCACTTCAACCGGAATATTGGGCGTATCGATGGATATCCCGTAATTGTCGGTTCGAACCGAAGCATTCTGAATCGGCACCCAGTTGAATACGGCAAACCCGATCTGGGCAGCAACCCCGGGAGGCGACGCGATGTTGTAGATCGGGTTGACGGCTTCCCCGAGCCCCGGAACGGTGGTGTCGGCGATCCCGATTTGGGTCTGGCCGGGACACCGCGGCGTAGGACCCTCGAACTGCTGTCGAGAGCAGGTGGGAACGGCTTGCAAATTGCCGACAAATCCTGGCGGCAGGTCGACGATGACCTCCTGCATTTCGCCGCCTTCGGTCAGCCCACTCGAGGTTTCGTTGAGCTTGAACGACAAGTTGAACGAATAGGGATGGGCTCCAGCCGCAGTCACGGGCACGCCTTCAGCGTTGACGGCGGAGACCGACAAACTGCTCGGCTGAAATCCGAAGTCCGCCTGAGCCGAGGCCGGGAAGATGGCCGCCAGCACCGTGAGCAGGACAGCGACGATACGGCGGCTCATTTCTTCCCTCCCTGTTTGCTTCTCGATGGCGCCTCGTGCTGCTTGTTCTTCGTCGGCTTCTTAACGCAGCGTCCCTTTCGCTTGACTTGGTTCTTCTTGCAGGCTGGCTTCTTACCGTTGCCAGCCGGAGGCACGGTCTGCGACGACGGTGACGGTTCCACCGGGGGCGACTGCGCAGACTGACAACCTTCACCCTGGCATTCGCCGGGTGGCGCTCCTTCCTCCGGGAAGCCGCCGCCTTCTCGGGCGTCATAGAGATCGATCAAGTCGTCCCGGTCGGCCGAGACGAGACGATTCCGAGTCGTAAAGAACACATTGCCACCCGTGGGATCGATCGTAAGCAGATTGGCGTCGTATTCACCTTGCCCGGTCGAGATCAATGACACGCAGCCTTCAGCCCGTACGCAGGTACCCACACCGTTCGGCTCATACTGATAGATGTCTTCGACTGCGCCGTTCGTGTCGAGTACTGAAAGGCGGTCAGCGCTGTCAAAGTACAGGCGCCCGCTGTTCGTCAGGAAGCGTGCCTGCGGAAGGAATGCTTCTGCGTTGCGCGGGACGAGCAGCGCTGACTGGCCCAGCGGCGGTGCGCCCACCGGGTTACACGAGCTGCAACGCAGCGTGCGGGTTGACGAGTCATAGAGGAATATCTCCGGACACGGCAGAGCACCCGATTCCCCGGCCGCCCCCGCACAGGCACCGTTGCTGTCGATCCCGGTCAGCCTCGCCTTTGATGAGAACGCTAGCCACCGTCCATCCGGACTGGCCTCAGCACCACGCTTGACGGGAGCCGTCGACCATACTCCCTGTTCGGAATTGTCATTTTCCAGAAGCGTCGTCACGAATCGAGCGGAGCCCCCCTGCCACGAATAGAGGTTGATACCCGACACGCTGGGGGCGAAGCCCGCACTATTCGGTTCCGACCCTGCGATCAGGCCCTGGGCACGCAGAGCGCCGCTAGAAACCGATGCCGTCGACGCGGCAGATAGCTGAAGGGTTCCCGCTCCCACGGCAACGATTTTCGTTCCCGCGGGGATGCCTTCACCTTGGATGGTTTGCCCTACCCTGAAGACGCGATTCACTGGTACGACACTCGCGACTGCCGACGAGCCTTCGGTCAGGGTTCCGGTGCCAGACGTTGGACCCATGACAAAATAGACGTGAGACAGGTCTTCGCTCTGACCAGAGATCCCTTCAAAGCCGCCAGTACCTGCGGTGAGATCAGCGCCAGTTTCGTAGGCGCCCGATTCGGTGTTGAGGACATACATCTGCCCGTTGGAGAGCAGCACTTTGCTGCCATCTTCCGACGCAGTAAGGAAGCAGACTCGTTCCACAAGCGGCACGGTCGCTTTACAGTTGCCTGGACCCGGAATTTTCACGGTTTCGGAGTTGTTGACACGAACGAACAGTTGGCCAGCCTGCGCCCCGGTCCCTTCCGCGGTCCAGAAGACTCGGGACCCATCTGAGGAGATTGCGTGTGAGAAGTTTGCGACTTGCGCACCCAGGCCACTCGACGGCAGAAGGAACCCTGAGCCAAAGCTCGCTTTAGAAGGCGTTTGCGCGTTGCCGGGCAAGACATTGACGAGGTTCAGCTGTCCCCCGGACCATTCGTAGAGGTTGAAACTCGAGGCTCCCCCGTCCTGGGATTTGGGGGCAGTCGCAGTGGGTCCCGTCAACGCATCGTTAGCTTCGAAGAATTGCCGGGCGAAGTCCGACGAATGACCTGCGTAATGCAGTACCAAGCTGGCCGTCCCGATTCCCGGAGATCGGTGAAATGACGCGTTCGATTCCGTCAGGAGTGGGTTAAGTCCGAACTTATCCCCCGTCTGCTCGGTGAAGAAATTGAGATATCCAGGCGGCGCTTCAGGACTGGGCACCAGACTTTTCGCGTAGACGAGCGCGGAATTGAGCTGCGCGTTGAGCCCGAATGCTTCGAAGCCTCTACCGCCCGTGTCACCGGCGAGCGGTGGACTGAGCCCGACCGTGCTCCAGCCGGACGTTGATCGGCGCGACACATACTCGTCAAATTCCGAAACTCCTTCCGTCAGGGAAAATGGCGAACCCTTGTACGCGATCGAATCGCCATCGGCCGAGACGGATACCGGATACTGGCGCGACGCCACGCCTGGCTTGCATTGGTTGCCACAGCTCCCACGGATAGCATCTGCGGGCATCACCTGCCCGCCAAACTTTTGGGCAGGCGATACCAGCTCGTAAGCTCGCCCGTTGGGAAGTACAGCCGCTTCCGAAGGAAACGTCCTGAAGAACTTGGCGACTACTTCGCCGGCACCTTCATCGCTCCTACCTTCTTCGCTGGAAGCGACGACGCGGTAGCGGTATTCAGTATCCGGCGTAAGTCCGGAGATGGTCGTCGCTACGTTGAGAGGTACTGACCCGGATCCGACGAGCCCACCCCCTATCGGAGCTTGCAACGCCCCGGTGAACCGTTGGGCCGGCGGGTTCACCTCGTACTGGGCCTCGGTCAGGTATTCGAACGTGTACGTCGTTTCTGACCCTTTGGGATTGATCCTCGTGGTGAGCGTCGCAGCCGTCGTCCCGACGGTCGCTACCCCTTCTGAGATCACTTCGGGTGGGCTACCTATCGAAAGGGCCGCAACATAGCCCAAGGAGCTCTGCCCAGGTTCAGGACATTTTCCAACGCTCGGGCATTCGTTCGGAGCTCCGGCGTAGAGCACCCCTTGTGGCCTTTCGGTCAGCTGACGCTGAGGATCGAACCCTAGGGCAGCAAGGTCGCCTCTCTGCGGTTCGAGGAACAGCGGCTGTAGGCCGGGCTTTGGAACAAATACACCGGATGCATTACAGATCAGGAAGCGTACTTTGTGGTCCTTGTAGGAGTAATAGAAGGCTTCCCCAGTCACGGGATTGACCGTCATTGCTTGGATCCCGCCCGTTTTCTGCTGAAATTTGCAGAGCGGTTGGCCGGTAGGCGAAAACTTTTGGACGGATTCGAGGCCGGCGGTATAAATATTTCCTTGCCCATCGACTACAGGCATTTCAGGCGCGTTCGAAGATGAAGTGGCTCCGGCTAGAAGTTCGCCACCGTATTTGTATTGGGTGTAGTTGCCCGGTATCTGTGGTTCATAAATCATCAGACGGTGATGGAACGTTCCATCTTCGTCGGAGATGTAGACGCGGCCGGTGTCGGTCACTGCGATGCCGGCTCTGGTGCCGATGACTCCGTGCCAGTCTTTGGGCGTGGCACCGATGGTTCCCCCAATATCTGGCGGTGCAAATTGAGAGATCAGTTCGGAGCCGTCGGGGCTATAGACCTTGACGACGCCGCCTGGATCGACCGCGCTTCCGTAGAACACGTAAACGTTCCCGGTCGCCTGATCGACTTCTACGTCAACGGCCTGCGTCGGGCCTTCAGGGATGGACGGACAAGTCGGATGCGCAGGTTCCGCCGCTTTTGGACCGCAGCGACCCGCGCGATTCCAGCTTAATTCGAATTCGAGCCCACCATCTGCCTTCGGCCCATATCGAGCAACATGCCAGAGGACGGATCCGCCAAATCCGGCGGTGTAGACCGTTCCAGGCGTCACGCCGCCGGCCCCGGAGACGTTGACGGCGATGCCGGTCACGCCTCCCAGCTGTACTTCTTCAGGCCAGACGCCCGGTTCGGCGGGGAGGGATCGGCTTCCCGCGAAGATCGCCGCCGTTTCCCATCCTGCAGCGCTGGCGGCACCCACCATGCAGAGCGTGGCGGCAATGGTCGCGAGTACGAAGGCGAGGCATCTCTTGCCTGACCGTAAAGGCGCCGTACAGGATTTCGTCTGATCGGTATTCATCGGTTCATCTCCGCATTAGGACTACTCCTCCCCGGCTGTATCCCGGGGAGGAGTAGGGGTGTCATGGAGCAGTTACGGCCCAGACTCCAGCCCCTTTGATCTGCGGTCCAGGTCCACTGGGGTGACTAAAGCGCATCAACGCGCCAGCGGGCCCGAATCCAGATTCGAACGGGTCACCGGGGATCCCGAATTCGGGCGTCGCCGACAGGCCACCGGTTTCTTCCTGGGAGAAGACGCAGAGCGTCCCGGGAACAGTCGCTTCCGGCTTAACCAGTGGTTCGCCGAGTGCAACGCTTTCCAACGACCAACGGCACCCGCTGTCGAACATGGTGGTGGTTACAGTGTTTTCGACTTCGAATTCCCCATTTGCCACTTGTTCGGAGGAGAAGTAAAATGCAGTCGCTTTTCCGGCGGTGGTAGTTCTGGCTTCGTTGAGTGGGATCGGGAAGGAGATTGGTACTTTCACTTCGAAGAACGATTCAGTAGGCGGTAGGGAGACGCTCCAGACACCGGTCTCCGTCTTCCCCGAGGGCAGCGTCCCTCCGGCCGACCAGGGAGATCCTTCGCAAACCGGCGTCCCCGTGCCGGCGCCTTCCTGTTTCACTTCCGCGCCCGCGCGACCTCCGCATTTCGAGCCGCCCGACGCGATCGGGGTGACGGCGACGGATTTTCCGTTGGCACCTTTTTCTCCGGGAGCTCCGTTGGTGCCGTTGGTGCCGTCTTTCCCGGCGGCTCCAGGCGCGCCGTCCTTGCCGGGCTTGCCCGCGTACTTCTTGGCGATTTTTTCGACTTCCTTCTTCTGCTTGCCATTGAGGCCGGCGGCGGCGAAGGCGGCGCCGGTGAGAGCGAGGACGAGGGCGATCACGGCGACGACGAGGCCGGCGGTGCCGAACGGTTCGCGGATCGCGCGGATCGGGTGGCGTAGGCGTGACATCAGTTCTTCTCTCCTTGATTCAGCGGCTCGGCACCGGTGCGGTAGCTGCGCGGAGGCGAAGCTGCTGTCCCGTGCTCTTGCCCTTTCGGGGTCCGGATCGACCGCTGTTCCCTGCGATCCCCTGGCATCCGGAACTCCCATGTCCCTTCTGTAAACCCATGAGGAGATAAACAGATGCGCTTATCTGTGTCAAGGAGGCATTTTGGGTGCAGCCCGCGGTGGCTGCACCTGGTTGTAGGCTAAATCCGCATGAGAATGCGGATGTATGCACGAAAGAATGTCGCAACCAAACAGATAGACCTATCTGTAAATTTGAGGCCTGGCTGATGGCGCAGGTGGCGAATAGGGTCCGCTCCGGGATGGTCGCCACGCCGTGGGGTCAATCGGATTCGCTGCGCGAGCGAAGGCTGCGGCCGGGGCCGGGAACGCCACGTGAGGAGGTGGTCGAGAACCAGCGGGAGCGGCTCTTCGGCGCGATGGTCGCCAGCGTCTCCCAGCGCGGATACGTCGCCACCACGGTCAACGACCTGGTCGAGATCTCGGGGGTCTCCAGCCGCACCTTCTACGACCTCTTCCCTGACAAGAAGGCCTGCTTCCTGGCAACCCTGGAAGCGATCATCGAAGCGGCGGTGGCCTATGCGGCGCAGAGCGCCGGGCAGATGCTGGGGAACCCGACGCCTGGCGGGGTGAACCTACCAGAGGGACCCGGCCCCGGCGGGGAGGACGGAAGCTGGGAGGACCGGGCCCGCTGGGGCTTCGACGCCTTCGCCGAAATGATCTCCCTGCAGCCCGCCGCGTCCCGGCTCGCCTTCCTCGAGGCCGACTCGGCCGGTCCCGAGGCGGTGGTCCTGATCCAGAACGCCGTCGCCGGCTTCGAATGGCTGACCAGGCAGATGCTCGAACAGTCGCCGGAGCGGGCCGAGATCCCGGCGGAGATGGTCAGCGCCCACGTCGGCGCCCAGCAGGAGATCACGCGGACCTGGCTGCGCGAGGGGCGCGAGGCCGAGCTGCCCGAGCTGATGGACGAAATCTGGCGGCTAATGCTCTCCTACCGGCCGCCGCCGGAACCGCTGCGGCTGGCCGGGCGTCCGCCCAAGTTCGGCCCGGAAACGATCGACGCCCACGACCATGCCGAGCGGGCGCTGCGCGCCTTCGCCGTCGTCGTTGCCGAGGAGGGCTACGTCAACACCACGGTCGAGGCGGTGCTGAAGCGGGCGCAGATGTCGGCGACGACCTTCTACGCCAACTTCGCCGGCAAGGACGACGCGATGCTGGCGGCGATCGACAGCGCCTGCTCGCAGATCGTGGCCGCGGTCCTGCCGGCCTTCCGCCGCGCCCCGGACTGGGCCAACGGCGTCCGCGCCGGATACGGAGCTCTGTTCAACTTCCTCGCCTCGCGGCCGGCCCTGGCGCGGCTGATCGCGGTCGAGATCTACGCCGCCGGATCGCCCGCGGTCGAGCGCCGGGTGCAGACGCTGGAGCCGCTCGAAGAGCTGATCGACGAGGGCTACCGGCGCGAACCCGACGCCCCCGCGATCGCAGCAGAGGTAATTGCGGGTGCGATCTTCTCGCTCACCTACAAACGCCTGCGCGAGTCAGGGCCCGACTCGCTGCCGGCCCTCGCTCCCCTCCTGACCTACATCACGCTCGCGCCCTTCCTAGGCGCCGAGGAAGCCTGCCGGGTTGCCAACGGCAACGGGCGGGCGCGGCCGGGCACCTGATCGTTGCGGAAATTTGGCGGTAATCCCCCAGAACGGCGGGGATCGAGCGGGCCAGATGGCAGCTAGAATGGGATTCTGACGGTTTGCCGGGGCGCCTGCTCTACCCCGGAAATCGCTACTTTCTGGGGCTATAGCTCAGTTGGCAGAGCGCTTGGATCGCACCCAAGAGGTCGCCGGTTCGAATCCGGCTAGCTCCATCAGTTGAGCCGACTAACGGCTCGAACCCCGCTGATCGTCGCGACTCTTGCCACCAGGTCGGCCTCGCTGGCGCAGGGGCACAACCACGCTGTCGCTGTTGGTCGCATCCGGAAGCGCCTCGTCCGGAAGCACGTCGGCGATCCGCAGTTGGCGATAGGTGCTGACCAGGTCAGCAAGCGAAGCGGCATCCACCGATGCCGAGGCGATCAAGGCCGCCAGCAGCTCATTTCTGCTGGCGCGAACGAAACGCCCCTCCGAAGCCATCGCATCCAATCGCCTGAGGACGGCGATCGGCAAGTTCATGGAGGTCCCACTGGTGGGGCAATCGACGATGGAGTCGGGGAGGTGAAGCGTGACTTCTTTTGGCGGCTCGGGCATAGAAACGTAGTTTTACAAAAGTTTCGGACATCCTTTATTGTGTAGCCAGAAAAATAGTTTCTGTCTACGTAAGTTTGGAGTCAAGCATGATTCGCGGTCTCGGGCCCAGCCGCACTGCCGATGGACGATCTATCCCAGACGATGCCGCTGGCGCTCGACCAAATCGAGGCGAGAGCGGTCGGAGGACGCGGAGCTCGGACCTGATACTGGGCGAGTTGCGCTTGGTGCGAGACCAGCTGGATCGGTATCTGGCAAGTGGCCACCTGGGCCTCGCCGCCGAGTGCAGCTTCGCATCGAGCTGGCGACCTTGAAGCTGGCCGCGGCACCGGGTCGCCTCGAATCCGGCTAGCGGCGCACGGCTCGGCGTTCGCGCAGGTCTCTGAGGCCTAACTACAAGCTCGGCCTGGGCGGCAGCAAGGACGGCGGCGCGGGCGCTGCCGGGACGGGCGCGGGCGCGGGCGCGGGCGCGGGCAGTAAGCACCGCGCCACGGACCGGCGAGACGAACCGGGTCGGCTGCTTGATCCGCGAGAAGACATCAAGGAGGTCGGTGGCGAGGGCGGGATCGCGCTGGGCCTGCCGGTAGAGCTCGAGGCGAGCATCGAGCAGGTGGTGGATTACCTGGTCGAGCTCTTCCTCGCCGCCGGCGCGTCCTTTGGCCTGCATGGCTAGCGCACGCTCCGCCGCTGCCGATATCGCCCTCGGATGCGGAGGATCGCTCAGACAACGATCGCGCTGCTGGCGGCGCTCGCCTGCCTCCCCGTGGCCACCGCCGCCGGCAACGCGGACGGCGTCGTCAGGATCGGTCCACCGCCACCGCTGCCGGAAGGCGCGACGGTCGAAGGCGATGCCGACGCCGGTAAGGAGCTGCAGCTGATGGTCGCCCTCCAACCGCGCGACCCGGCGGCGCTCGAACGCTTCGCAAATGCGGTCTCGACCCCGGGCTCGGGATCGTTCGGCGACTACGTCTCGGTGCCCGAGTTCGCGCGCCGCTTCGGCGCGACGCCCGCCGATATCGCCGGCGTCCGTACCGCGCTCGAGCGGGAGGGCCTCGACATCGGTGCCGCCGGGCGCAACCATCTCTCGCTGCCGGTGACCGACACCGTCGCCGCAGCGGAGGAAGCCTTCGGGGTTTCGATCCAGCGGGTGCGCCTGATGTCGGGCCGGGTCGCGTACCGCAACAACCGGGCGCCGGCGATCCCGGCCGATGCCCCGAGATCATCGGCGTGATCGGCCTCGACAGTACCTCCGAATCGCACCGCTCCGGCGAGGCCGCCGCGACCCCGGCCCTGTTCGGAACCGATGCGCCGATGAGGAACCGGCGACCAGGGTCGTGACCGGCGCCCGCAACCCTGCGCTGGCGCCCTCGACAAAGCGGCTACACCGCCGATCAGATCGCCGGCGCCTACCAGTTCGACGGCTTCTACGCGGCCGGCAACTTCGGCGCCGGCCAGAAGGTCGCGCTGTTGGAGATGGAACCGTTCCTGCCCTCCGACATCGCGACCTACCAGGACTGCTACGGGACGGACGTGAAAATCACCGAAGTCAACGTCAACGGCGGCCCGAGACCGTATGAAGGCGAAGACGGCGAGGCGGCGCTCGACATCGAGCAGCTGGCCGTGCTGGCGCCGGGGGTCGAAATCATCGTCTACCAGGGGCCCAACGAAGGCGAATTGCCGAGGTTCAGCGCCTGGGTCGAACAGAACGTCGCCAAGGTGATGTCGAGCTCCTGGGGGAAATGTGAGGAGAAGACCCCGAAGGCGGAAATGGCGGCGATCGGCACCCTGTTGCAGGAGGCCGCGGCGCAGGGGCAGTCGTTCTTTGTCGCCGCCGGCGACACCAGCTCCGAGGACTGCTATGACGCCGACCCCAGCGACAAATCGATCTCCGTCGACACCCCGGGCAGCCAGCCCTACGCGACCGACGTCGGCGGCACCCAGATGGTGGAACCGGGCACACCGCCGACCGAGTACCTGTGGAACGACGGCCCCGAAGAAGGTGGTGGCGATGGTGGCGTTTCCGAGCACTTTCCGATGCCCGCCTACCAGGCCGAAGTGGCGGCGGGAACCGGCGTCGTCAACGCCCTCCCGACCGGCTCGACCTGCGGCTTCTCCGGCCTCTGCCGCCAGGTCCCCGATGTCTCCGCCAAGGCATCCCCGGAAACCTCCTACATCTTCTTCAGCGAAGAAGATTGGCAGCTGGTGGGCGGCACCAGCGCCGCCGCTCCGCTCTGGGCGGCGCTCGCGGCGCTGACCAACGCCAGCCCCGCCTGCCAGGGCCACACAATCGGCTTCGCCAACCCGGCCCTCGACCGGATCGCCGGCAACGCCTACGGCGCCAACTTCCACGACATCACCGCGGGCCTGCAGGGGCGGCCCCCAGACCAACGACATCCTCTTCGGCGGCACGAAGCCGTTCCCGGCGACGATCGGGTACGACATGGCAACCGGGCTCGGCACCCCAATCGCTCCCACGCTAGCCGCCTCGCTCTGCGCCTTCGCCACCTCGCACCCGCCCGCCGTCGTCGTCCCGTTGGGCGAACCGCCGCTGACGAAGCCGCGCCTGCCCCGCGCCGCGCTCTCCGGCCTCGCCCACGCCCGGCCGAAGCTGAGCTTCTCGTTGGTTGCGCGCTTGGGTACCGCGCTGCGCTGGGTGGCGGTGAAGCCCCCCCGGGGGGGATCTCCCTCGCCGATTCGCCTGCCGACCTGGCGGCGGGGACGGTCGTCTTCGGCGCCGGCCACAATCGAGTCCGCACCGAGGTCAGGGCGCGGGGGCGGGGGCGGGGGCTGATGATCCGCTTCGCCAAGCCGTTGCCGTCGGGCCAGTTCATCCTCAGGCCGCCGGCGCTCGACGCCAGCCCGACACTGGTGGCGCGGGCGCGCGCCGGCCACACGCCCGACCTGCGGCTGGTCGTCGCGACCGAGGAAAGCGGCGGGCGCGGCGCCCACTTCGCGCTCGACCTGAGGGGCTAGCGGGCTGCACCCGCCACTCTCATGTCGTGTTCAGACGGCCAGGGCAGCTTGGCTGTCGAGACCCAGCGAGACCCGATCGGATGTCCATTGCCTGCTATCCGCAAGTGCGTCGCCGATCGCCTTCGCCAAGATCGGAGGGACAGCGTTGGCGATTTGCAGGCGCTGTGAAGTCTGCCCCGCAGTGAAATGGAACCGGTCGGGAAACGTCTGCAATCGAGCTCCCTCACGGGCTGACAGCCCCCGATTTTGAAAAGGATGAATGCATCTCGTTCCGGACGGCTTACCCATGTTCTGGGTCACGGCAACAGCAGGGGCTTGGCTGGAGAGTCTTGAATAAGTGTTGTGAAATCCAGAGGAGGGCTGGAGATGGTCGGGGATGCTGCGCCGATTCCCTCCGTCAGGGATATGGGAGATCGCCTCGATCAGATAATCAGGGTGCCGACTGATCTGATGTCCCTGCAACGTCTTCGAGTCCCTGCGGGCATTACGTTGAAATTCCGTAAAGGGATCGCGATCATAGGCAGTCGACACCTCACCCGGTCCCAGTCGTGGAAGGTCACCTATCGCGTCTTCCACCGTCACCCACTCGTCTTCGGAGTGGCTCGGTTCCACTCCCTTGAAGTAACCCCATTCGCGATGCCCCGCAAATACGACCCTTCTCCTAAGTTGTGGCACCCCGTGGTCTGCCGCACGAAGAACGTGAAAGCTGACTGCGTAGCCCATGTCTTCGAAAAGCGCGGCAATCTCTCCTTGCCAAGACATATCCTTGAGACCCAGGACGTTCTCAATGAGAAAACCGTTGGGTTTTAGTATCTCTACAGCTCGCTGAAACTCATGCATCAGAAAATTCCGAGTGTCATCTCGTTTGCGCTTCCCAACGGTTGAGAATCCCTGACACGGTGGTCCGCCAACAACCCAATCCGGACGCTCACCCATCATGGCTGCGAAATCGCTGGCGGTGACTTCCCGAATGTCTCGGTCGACGACCGCATGGCCGGGGAGATTGAGTCGATGGGTATCGACGGCATCGGACCAATGCTCAACCGACAAGAGCTGTCGCCATCCTGCTGACGCCAGGCCAAGGGTCAGGCCACCCGCGCCTCCGAAGAGATCGACGAAGGTTGGGCCGGTCTGCATGGACTAAATTTAAGGCCTCGCGAGGATGGCCCTCATGGCGCGCAGGAAGCCGGCGCGAAGAGCAGAAACATTCAGCATGGAGGACCGTCAATTTCGCTATGTAAGTCGGCCGACCCTCTTCGATGAGGGCTTTAACGAGGATGTGGATCTCCCGTTCGACCTCCAGGTCGCAGAGGTACGGGAAGCTTTGGAAGAGGTCTACGACTTCCTCCGTGACATCAACTATTTCCTCGCTTCGCGCGGCTATGACCGACTTGAGGAGATCATCCTCGGGAACAGTCTTTCCGGTTTCATCTCGGAGCTAGTCGTAAAACGGATTGGCGCAAACTCGGAGACCCTCGCGCGAAATGAGAAGATCGGCGGCCATCCGGATTTGATCCCTCGCGACAAATATCCTGACAACGCCGCGCTACGAGCGGAGGACGGGATCGAGGTGAAGACCTCGATCCAATCCGGGGGCTGGCAGGGCCACAATCCGGAGCGTTCGTGGGTGATGGTCGTCCAGTACTCCGTCGACGCCCTTACGGAGCCTGTCCAGGAGCGACGACCGAGCGAGATCCTGAAGGTGATGTGCGCCCTGCTCGACGAGGAGGACTGGAGCTTTTCTGGGCGGGTTGGAGCCAGCCGACGGACGCCAACGGCATCAATCCTGAAATCAGGGACCGCAAAGCTTCACGCTAACGCGATCTATGAGCATCCACGCTACGTGCGAAATCAGAACAGAATGAGAGCGGAGCTGGATGCGCTTCGGCTGACGCCGGAGCAATACGAATCCCCTGACTGAGGTCGATCTCAGAGTTCGTCGCTTCGACACGAGCGCGGCGATCAGGGGGCGCATATCCTCCCTATATCCCCGAGGTTCCCCCAGCCCCCCCAGCGTCTTCTCCGACGGCCCGCAAAGTCATGCTCGGAAACAAGTCCGAGAGTGCCCTGGAGATGGAACTCCGCTCCGCATTGCACCGAAAAGGTCTGCGCTTCAGAAAACACACGCGGCCGATCGAGAGTCTGCGCTGCCGTCCAGACATCGTATTCCCTCGCCAACGACTGGCTGTTTTCGTGGACGGCTGCTTTTGGCATCGATGCCCGATCCACGGAGAGATGCCCAGAGCCAACCGGGAATGGTGGCAGGCCAAGTTCAAGGCGACGGTGGTTCGAGATCGGCGCAACAACGAGTTCCTGACCAGGCACGGATGGACGGTGCTTCGTTTCTGGGCGCATGAGCCAATCGAGCAGATGGTTGCGCAGGTGATGGAGACCCTGGTCGAGTCAACCCCGCGGACGGAATAGTCCGAGCACCCAGAGAGTTGACACGCTAGCCTTGGTCGGCAAACGGTTGGGGAGTCGTAGCCTGTCTTCAGATTCAGAGCGCGAGCGGCCGAGGAAAACGTCGTCAGATGCTCAAGATGCGACGGACCAAGTGGCGGACCCGGTCAGCAAAGGGTCAGAGCTGGCCTGATGACCTCGCGCTCGAGGTCGAGCAGGGCCTGCTTGCGATGCAGGCCGCCGCCGTAGCCGGTGAGCGAGCCGTCGGCGCCGATCACCCGGTGGCAGGGGACGACGATCGAGACCGGGTTGCGGCCGTTGCAGGAGCCGACGACCCGCGCCCGCTGCCACGGTTCGACGTCGGTCCGGAAGAGGTCGGGGTCGATCCGGGCGGCCTGCTCGCCGTAGCTGCGGGTCGTCCCATAGGGGATCTGAAGCAGCTCCCGCCAGACCGCCTTCTGCAAGTCCGTGCCGTGGAGGTCGAGCTCGAGGTCGAACACCTGCAACTCGCCGGCGAAGTAGGCATCCAACTGTGCTTCCGCCTCCGGCATCGGCCGCTTCGCCACCTCGCTCGGGACCTCGTAGCGGCCGGGAAAGTTGAGGTCGGTGATTCCCCGCTCCCCCGCCGCCAGGGTCAGCGGCCCGACCGGGCTCTCGTAGATCGTCCAGTGAGTTCGCTCTGCGGTCATCTAACTATCTAAACGCCCGTACGGGCGGAAACGTGAGGTTCTCTCCCCACCTCGCGATCTACTGCGGTTGCAGCGCCGCCGCCAGCATCCGCGCGGTGAGGTCGACCATCGCCTCGCGGTCTGAGCCCGGCGGCCGTCGCAGGGCGATCCGCAGGCAGCCGTCGGCGGTGAAGCCCATCGTCACGAAGACGAGGTCGTCGAGCTCGGCGGGGGTCAGATCGGGACGGTGGCGGGCGGGGATCACCCGGGCGAGGGGAAGCAGGGTCCGCTCGACGCCGCTGACCAGCTCGACATCGGTGGCGCGATCGACGAAGGCCGCCAGCACCGGGGCGTGGCGCTCGAAGGTGGCGGTCAGCGCCTCGACCACCGCCCGGGTGGAGGCATCGAGATCGAGATCGAGCGCGGCCCCGACCGCGGTCGTGAGGTCGTTGTAGATCTCGTGGATCGTCTCCTCGAGCAGGACCCCAAGAATTTCGTCGCGATCGTTGAAGTAGCGGTAGACGGTGCCGATGCTGACGTGGGCGGCAGCGGCGATCGCGGTCGTGCTCACCGCCCCGGGATCCTGCCGCAGAAGCTGAACCGTGGCGTCGAGGATGCGCTGGCGCATCTCCTCGGAACGCCGTTGTTGTGGCTTGTAGCGGGGTTTCTGCATCGCCGTGGAAAGTGAGTAGAAGCTGAGCTTTCCTCATGTTTTCATATTGGGATGGCCGTTGAGGTCGCTCCCCCGATCCCGACCGCGCTGCCCAACGCCGCCGCGGCGCTCGCGCGCTACGGCGAGTTCGGGCAGCTCTGGCTCGACGGCATGTGGCGCGGCGACCCACTCGCCGATGCGGTCGTCGCCGACGGCGCCCTGCAGGTGCGGCGGGTGCTCGCGAACGGCATCGATGCCGTCGACGATCCGCCGGCGGCGCTGGTCGAGCTGTTCGCCGAGCTCGACGCGCGGCCGGCCTGGATGGACCCTGACCGCTGCGACCGCGCCGCGACCCACCTCGTGCGCCAGGCCCGCGAGTACGGGCTGGTGCTGGGGGCGGCCTCACTCGTCGCCGGCGCCCAGAACTCGATCGCCGGCATGCCGCTGACCTTCACCGGCCGCTACGCCGGCGACGCGGCGATGCGCTCGATCGAGGTTGGCAGCTGGCTGACTGCGGTGCTGACTCCGGGCGGGCTCGAGCGCCGCGGCGGCGGCTTCGAGCGCACCGTCCGGGTGCGGATGATCCACGCCCACATCCGCAGCCACCTGCAGCGCAGCCCGAAGTGGGAGATGGCGGCCTGGGGACTGCCGATCCCGCAGCCGTACATGGCCTTCACCCTGGCCGAGTTCTGCTCGATCGCGCTGCGGGCGATGCACCAGGTCGGTGCCCGCTTCAGCGACGCCGAGCTCGAGGACATCCACCATCTCTGGCGCTGCACCGGCCACCTCGTCGGGGTCGAAGAGGCACTGCTGCCGGTCGAGGCCGGCGACTACGAGCGGGTCGAGGCGCTCTACGCGCTGACCAGCCCCGGGGCCGACGTCGGCGACCGCGTCTTCGTCCGCGCCCTGAGCGATTTCCCGGCCGTCGAGCTCGCGCGGTACCTGCCCGCCCGCTGGACGCCCGGCTTCGTGCGGGGGCTGCCGGGGGCGTTCGTCGGCGACGCGGTCGCCGACGACCTGGCGATCCCCGACAGCCGCTGGAAGCACCTACCGCAGGTCCTGGGACCGCTGACCGCCGCCGGCTACCGCGCCCACGACTCCCTCGTCCCCGGCGGCCGCAAGCGCCGCACCGCGCGCGCCTTCCGCAACCGAGACCGCGAACTCGCGCGCCTGCGGACCGAGTACTCGGTCGACCACGAGATGGTCGACGACGCTGCCTAGCCGGACAAGCCGGTTCGCTTCTACCCCACTAGCATCGCGGGCCGATGGGGCAGAGGTTCTTCGCCGGGTTGGGAGTGATCGCGCTGGCCGTGTTTGCCATCGGCCCGACGACGGAGGCCGGAGCGGAGGCACACGGAGCGCCCACTCAGTGCCAGGACATAGTGATTCGGAACTACGACGGCTCAATCTACACCCGCACCTACAACCTCTCACAGAAGAACACGGGATGTGGTCTCACGCGGCGCCTCGCTCACCGCTATCTGGCCAACGATGGAGAGCGGCCGCCCACGCTTCTCGGCTTCCAATGTGCCGGCGACGCCAATGGGGTCTCCTGCCGCGACCGGGACCGAAGGGTCACCTGGGAATATCACTCCCCCAGCGCCGAAGCCTTGCTCCTCCGGCGAGCGGGCTAGGTCGCCACCTCACCCCAGGCGGTGGCGACGATCGAGCGCGAGCCGCCGTGGTCGCGGTGCTCGCAGAGGTAGATGCCCTGCCAGGTCCCGAGCGCGGGGCGGCCGTGCGTCAGCGGCAGGGTCAGCGAGGGGCCGAGCAGCGCCGCCTTGACGTGGGCGGGCATGTCGTCGTCGCCCTCCAGGGTGTGGGTCCAGTAGCCGGCCCCTTCGGGGACGGCGCGGTCGAACCAGGTCTCGAAGTCGCGGCGCACGTCGGGCGAGGCGTTCTCGCTCAGCGCCAGCGAGGCTGAGGTGTGCTGGATCAGCAGGTGCAGGATCCCGACCTCGATCCGGCCGAGCTCCGGCACCGCGTCGAAGACTTCGGCGCTGACGAGGTGAAAGCCGCGTGGCCGCGCCTGCAAGCGGATTTCTCGTTGGATCCACATGGCGATTGGGACCTTCCACGCTAGCGTTGACAGGGAGATGAGCCCGGAACCGCAGCACGTCCTCGACGAGCAGCACGCCCGCCTGCTCGAGGGCGTGGCCGCCTCGATTCGCGAAAAAGGCCTGGCCGGGACGCAGGTGGCCGACATCGTCCGCCACGCCCGCGCCTCGCGGCGCACCTTCTACAACCACTTCGAGGACAAGGAAGCCTGCGTCGTCGAGCTGATGAAGATGCTGGCCGACGGGATCCTCGAGCAGGTCGACAAGGCGATCGACCCCGAGGCGCCGATCGCGGCCCAGGTCGACCAGGCGATCGACACCTACCTGGAGCTGGTGATGAGCGACCTGCCGCTGACCCGGACCTTCGCCAGCCCGGGCCTCGGCGAGCGGATCGTCCTTGCCCAGCGCGAAGGGTTCGAGCGCTACTCGCAACTGATCGTCGCCGTCGTCGCCAGCGACTCCGAGCGCGACCCGGGGGTCGAGCCGATCTCGGTCCAGCGCGCCTACATGCTGGTGACCGGCCTGCACCAGACGCTGGTGCGGGCGCTGGTCGAGGGCGAAGACCTGCGTCGCGTCGCGGCCGAGATCAAGTCGTTGATGAAGACGGTGCTCTCGGGTCAGCTGGCGCCGAGCGCGACCCGCTGATCCTCGGCCGCGTCCAGCTCCAGCGTCCGCCGGCGGACGACCGCGCGACCGCCCTTTGCAGGCGCGAAGGCGACGCCGCGGAAGCTTTCGCGCTCCGGCGGCGCGCCACTCGGCTGCAGCTCGAAGCTGCGCAACAGGGTGCGGAGGACGACGTCCATCTCGAACTGGGCGAAGGCGGCGCCGAGGCAGCGGCGCATGCCGCCGCCGAACGGGATCCAGGCGTAGGTGTCGGGTTTGCGGCCGACGTAGCGGTCCGGTTCGAAGCTTTCTGCGTCCGGGTGGAAACGGCCGTCTTCGTGCATCGGGACGATCCCGGTGACGACCCGCATCCCGGCCGGGACCCGCCACTCGCCGAGCTCGAACGGCTTCATCACCATCCGCCCGGTGGCGCTGATCACCGGCCGCACCCGCAGCACCTCGTTGATCGTTGCCAGGCGCAGGGTCGCATCCTCGCCGCGTGCCTCCGCTTCGAGCCTGTGCAGGACCTCGGGATGGCGGCTGAGGCGCTCGACGCTCCAAGACAGAGCCGAGGCGGTCGTCTCGTGGCCGGCGACGAGCAGGGTCAGGAGCTCGTCGGCGCACTCGCTGCGGTCGAGCTCTTCGCCGTCCTCGGCCTGCGCCCGCAGGATCAGCGCCAGGATGTCGATCCGCTCGTCGAGGCCAGGGTCGGCGAGGTGCTCGTCGATCACCGCGTCGACCAGCTCCCGGTAGCGGCGGTGCATCGAGCGCCAGCGGCCGCCGGGGCTGCGCCGGCCGTAGTCGCGCCGCAGCGGCGGCGCCGTCACCAGCCGCTGGCCGATCGCGGTCAGCGGCGGCAGCAGCTTCTGCAGCGCGGCCAGCTCGCGGCCTTCGGCGCCGAGGACGGCGCGGAGGATGATCCGCAGCGTGATCTCCTGGAAGCCGGGGTTGGTGGCGAACTCCTCGCCCTCGGGCCACGACGCCATCCCCGCCAGCGCCTCCTCTTCGACGATCGCTTCGTAGGAGCGCATGCGGTCGCCGTGGAAGGGCGGCAGCAGCATCCGCCGCTCGCGCAGGTGGCGGTCCTCGTCCATAGAGAACAGCGAGCCCGGGCCGAGGATTTCGCCGAGCGGGTTCTTGCCACCGTGGAGGACGTCGGGTTTGGCGGTGTAGACCTGTTTGACCAGGTCGGGGCGGGAGACGATCACCATCGTCCCGAAGCCGGGCATGTCGATCGAGAAGGCGTCGCCGTAGCGCCGCTGCAGGCGACGGATCATCGAGTTTCGCGCGGCCAGGAAGAGCAGGCCGTTGAGCACCTTCGGGGTCTTCGGGCCCGGGGGGAGCCGGTACTCGGTCGTCACAGCCATGGTCTTTTCCTCTCGCCGGTACTGATCAGTACCGGGCGATCGTAGCCGATACGAGAAGGGGAGAAGGAAATGAAGGCACGCAAACCTTCGCGCCGGCCCTGGGGATCAGGCCCGCTCCGCCAATCTTTCGAGGTGGCGTTTGCCGATCTCGCTGGTCAGCTGGAGGAACTCGGTGATGCGAGCGAGCTCGGCCGCCGTGAAGCGGTCGCCGACGCTTGCCACCCAGTCTTCGTGGAGCGGGCCCCAGATCTTCGCGGCGCGCTCGTAGAAGCGCGGGGTCACCTCGAGCTTGACCCGGCGGCGGTCGTCGGGGTCGGGGACGCGGCGGGCGAAGCCGACCCGCTCGAGCCGGTCGACGACGCCGGTCACCGCCCCGCTGGTCAGTCCCACCGCCGCGGCGAGTTGGCCGGCGGTGAGGCCGCCGGCGTTCTCGATCGCGTTGAGGCAGTGCAGGTCGGTGCGGCTGACCCCGAGCCGCTCCGCCGCGAGGTTGTCGAAGGCGTCGTCCTGGTTGCCGCTGGCGCGGAAGGCGCTGACCAGCTGCTCGACCTGCTGTTGCTTTGAGCTTGCCATCTATTCTCTTAGTTGCTAAGATACTTGAGAGCTAAGGATTTCACCGGGTGAGAGAAAGCATAGAGCCCGGGGACGACTGAGAGGAGCGGGAAATGAACTGGAAATTGGAGCTGGTGGCGGTGCCGGTCTCTGACGTCGACCGGGCCAAGGCCTTCTACGTCGACCAGGCCGGGTTCGTCCTCGAACACGACCACCAGGTAAGCGACGAGTTGCGCTTCGTGCAGCTGACTCCCCCGGGATCAGCCTGCTCGATCGCCCTCACCACCGGTGCCCACCAGATGGAGCCCGGCAGCATCGAGGGACTGCAGCTGGTCGTCGACGACGCCGAGGCCGCGCGAGCGGAGCTGGTTGCCCACGGAGTCGAGGCGAGTGAGGTCCAGGAGTTCCCCTGGGGAAGGTTCGTCTTCTTCGCCGATCCCGACGGCAACGGCTGGGCGGTACAGGAGATCGGGAACCCTTCCCAAAGCTGAAGCGTGAGCAGGAACTGGCTCGGGGCGCTGCTCGAGGAACGACCGTGACGGTCGTTCCTCGGAGGACGGTCAGGGCGGCGGGGTCCGCCAAACCTGCCATTCCGCGGCCGGCCAGGCGTAGCTCGGGGTGCCGGCGCTGATCAGCGTCGCCGCCCGCGGCTCCCGGAGCTCGGCCGCGGACCACTCGTAGAGCCGCTGCAGGCGGGGGCGGATCACCGTGTAGTCGAGCGTCCGCCCGAACCCGTTCTCTTCGCCGACGTAGCGCTCGACTTCGTCGGCCAGCGGGTAGCGGTTCGGCACCACCCGTCGCAGCGATAGGAAGATGCCGGCCATCCCCAGGCGCGGATCTCCCAGCACCCGGCCCAGCGGCGCCAGCCGGCCCAGCGCCAGCCGCGGCGCCGCGACCAGCGCGTGCGCGTAGAGCACCCGCAGCAGGACCACGTTGATGAAGAACCGCTCCGCCCGGCCCTCGGCCTCGGCCAGGTCGCGGTGGTCGAGATAGGCGGCGACGATGCTGCCGTTGTGGGCGCGGTACCAGCGACGCGCGCTCGGCCTCAAGCCGAAGTCCAACCAGGCGTCGATCGTGGGCGAGGACGCCGTGCCGCCGTGTCCGCTCGCCCGCGCCGCCGCCTCGCAGCCGTCGTGCAGGAGGCGGTCGTTCAGCGCCCGCCACCAGGGGCTGCCGGGAACAGCGGCGGTCGGGGCGTTGAGGACGCCGCGGCGGACCTCCCACTGCATGAACGAGATCGCCGCCCGCTTGTAGGGGAGGCGGCGCGCCGGGATCGGGTCCTCGTAGGTCGAGTGGACCAGAGCAAGCCGCGCCGCCGGGTCATCGCGGACCGCGGCGACCTTTGTCGCGGCGAACTCGGCGGCGTCGATCGCCTCAGTCTGACAGCGCCGAGAGCATCGGGTCCGCGTTGGCGGAGCAGGTCAGGGGCACTGCGCGACCGGGGTGGCCGCCGGGCCGCCGACGCCGTGTTCGCCCAGCGTGCCCCCAGGGGACCCGAGCGTTGGGTTGGTCGGTGCCCGTTTGGCGGCTTCGATTTCAGAGCCGTGTTGAGCGGCGAGCGTGTTTTCGGCGCGCAGTAGGCCCGGCGCGAGGGCGGTGATCAGGTCGACCGTGCGGCGGAAGGCTTCGGCGTCGCCGGCGAGGATCCTCGGGCTGAGGGTGGCGGGCAGGTCGCCAGCGGTGTGGAACCAGAGATCGGAGCCGCTGAAGGAGGCGATCGGGATTCCCGCCGCGTACGCCGTCGTCTGCTCGCCGCCGCTGACGACGAACGGTTCGTTGACTTTGGTCGGCACCCCGGCGGCGGCGAAGATGTCGCCGACGGCCGGTACGAGCAGCGGGTTTTCGCTGTTGTAGAGGGCGGTGGACGTCGGCGGCACCGGGCTGGTGACGATTTCGCCGTTTGGTTCTTCGCCCGCGGTCAGGGCGCCGAGTGCCGAGCCGAGGTGGACGTAGGCATCGGCCGCTTCGAACCAGCTCGCCCGGGAGCTGGCGAGCAGCGCCTGCAACCCGAGCCACCCGATTTCGTGGCCGCCGACGGCGATGAAGACCAGGCTCACGGGGCGCTGGGACTTGGGGATCGCCGCGTAGTGGCGCGCCAGGCCGAGCAGGATCGCCACCCCCGCCCCGTGTTCGGCGGCGGACGGCGTGAAGCTCGAGGCGGGGACGCCGACGAAGACCCGGCGGCTCGGGTCGGCGCCTTCCAGTTCACCCCAGACGTCGCGATCGCAGGCGGTGGTGGTGTCGGCGGTCAGCGTCAGGGTTCCGCTTTCGCCGTTTTCGGCGGCTTTGACGACCGCTTTCCCCGACTGCTTGCCGACCATCACCACCGGCAGCGGCCCGGTCCCGGTGCGGGCGTTGCTGTCCTGCCACTTCGGATAGTCGCCGACGCCCTGGGTGACCGCGACGAAGCCGAGGGCGCCGCCTTCGACCGCCGCTTCGATCCCGCTTTCGAGGTTCACCGCCCTCGCGTTGGCCTGGTAGGCGATCGAGGCGACGACGATCTTGCCAGCGACTTTCGATTTGTCGAAGACGCCGTTGTTGCCGTAGAAAAGCGGCGCGGTGACGCCGGGGGTCGTGCCTGAGTAGAGGAAGGGCGCGATCGCGGCGGCGGGGACGCTGGTGGCGCCGGTGGTGAACGAGACCTGGGTCGGGAGGAACCCGGGGTAGGTGAACGCCTGCTGGCCGATCGTCATCCCGGCGGCGGCCAGCGCACTGGTGATTTCGGCCTGCGCGGCGGCGCTGTTGGGGGTGCCACTGAGGTGGTTCGGCAGGCTCGAGTAGCGCTGGACCGTCGCCATCAGCACCGCTTCTGAGAGGGGGTCTCCAAGCGGCGGCGCGGCCGGCGGCGGGACTGGAGGCTGGGGCGAGGGCTGCGGCTGTGCGTGGACGTGGACGTGGACGGGGCGGGCGAGGGAGGTCGCACGCCGTCGCTCCCCTTCGAAGAAGAGAGCGCGGACCTGGGTACTCCGCAGCTGCGGCGGCAGCTTGCGCGAGATCTCGAACCTTCCCTGCCGCAGCCCGGTGCTTCCCAGGGCCCGCCAGCCATTCACGTTGCGGAACTGGACGAGGACCGAGCCGCGGGCAGGGGCGGGCGTCACCCTGCCCTTGACGACGAGCCTGGCGCCGGCGGCCACCTGAGCGGCGACCGAGATCGAGATCCGCGGCGGATTGGCGCTCGCTGCCGTTCGGGCAGCGGCCGCGGGGGCGGCAACGGCAACGCAAGCGAGCGCAACGACGGCGAAACGGGCTCGTCCCCGCAGATGGATCGGAAGCCTCACACCCGGGATGTTCCCTCAGCCGAAACCGGGAAACGTTTCCCGTAGAGTGCCGCGCAAGATGGCGCTCAGCGGACACCATCGCGACACGGTCAAGCGGATCCTCGCCCACCCGACCAGCGGCAACGTCGAGTGGCGGCAGGTGATCTCGCTGGTCGAGGCGATCGGCGAGGTCGCCGAGGAGCACGACGGCAAGGTGAAGCTGACGATCGGTCCCGAGTCCGAGGTCTTCCACCGACCGCACGACAAGGACGCCGAGGAGCAGCAGATCGTCGACCTGCGGCGGATGCTGACCAACGCCGGTTACGGCGAGGACGGCACGGTCGACGATTCGCGGGACCGCAATTACGGCGACAACCGCTGGGGCGACCCCCAGTAGCTACGGCACGCGGATCGACTGGCCGCGGGTCGCGCAGCCTTTCTTCAGCGACTTGTTGCGTTCGTCGCCGGAGTAGGCGACGGTGAAGCGGTAGAGGCCGTTGGACTCGAACTTGTAGCCGGCCGCGCTGTAGTTGCCGGTGCCGTGCACGGGGCGCTGGCTGGTGAAGACCGGCTTGCGGGTGCAACGTTTGTCGCCAGGACCGTAGAGGCGGAAGGTGACTTTCCCCTGCGGGCTGTCGGCGCCGGCCAGCGTTGCCTGAGCGACGATCTTCTTGCCGCGAATAGAGGCTTTCGCCTTCAGCGTCGGGGTTCGCTTCTGGACCTGGACGAACTCGCCACCGGCACCGCAGGGTGAAGTCGCAGCGGCATTGTTGGCGTCGCCCGAGTAGCTGACCGTGAAGCGGAAGTCGCCGGCGGCCCGTGGAACGAGGTTGCCGGAATCGAAGGAGCCGTTGCCAGAAACGGCGGCCGTGCTGGTCAGCGCCGGGCTACCACTGCAGCTGGTGTTGCCGGGGCCGTACAGCCTGAAGGTGAGCGTGCCCGTCGGTTTGAAGCCGGCGCTGATCGTCGCCGTCTCGTGGACGCTGTCGCCGGCGGTGATCGACGCGGCCGAGATATGGGTCACGAGGGCCGGCGCCGCTTGAGCCACGGTCGCCACCGCGGCCCCGCAGGCAGTGGTTTCGGCGGCGTTGGTTTCATCGCCGCCGTAGGTGGCGGTCCATCGGTAGGACCCGGCCTGGGCAGGGGTGAAGGCGCCGGAAGCGTAGACGTTGTTGCCAGCGGTGACCGTCATCGCGCCGGTGGCGAAGGCTGGCGCGCCGGAGCAGGTCACGTCGCTCGGCGGGTAGGCGCGGAGCACGATCTGGCCGGTGTGGGAGAGGCCGCCGCCGAAGGTCGCGAAGCCGGCGATCCCCGCGCCGATCGCGGCGTTGTTGGTGCTGACCACGATCTGCGGCGGCACCTTGGCCACCGTCGAGGTCTCGTTGGCGGCATTGCACGGCGAGGTGACGGCGATGTTGCTGGCGTCGCCGGTGTATTCAACGGTCCAGCGGTAGGTGCCGATCGCGGGTTTGACGAAGTCTTCCGAGCTGTAGCTCCCATTGGCGGTGACCGTGACAACTTTGGTGTACGCGGCACCGCCGGTGCAGGTCGCGTTTTCGGGGCCGAAGGCTTTGAAGGTCAGACTGCCACTGGGATTGAAGCCGGAGAGCGTCGCCGTGTCGGAGACGTTGCCGCCGAAGATCGTGCTCGTCGCGACGGTCGACAGCGCCGGCGTCGCTTTGGCGACCGCCGAGGTCTCGTTCGGGGCGTTGCAGGCGGAGGTGACCGCGTTGTTGTTGGCGTCGCCGGAGTAGCTGACCATCCAGCGGTAGGTACCGACCGCGTTGGTGAGGAAGTCGGTGGAGCCGTAGCTGCCGTTGTTGGCGACCGTCACTTCTTTTTTAAACGCTTCGGCGCTCGCGCAGGTCGCGTTTTCAGGTCCAAACGCTTTGAAGGTGAGCGTCCCGGTCGGGCCGACCCCGGTCGGGCCCGCACCGGAACCGAGAGTCGCCGTGTCTTTGATCGCGGCGCCGACGGTGCCGCTGGTCGCCGTCGTCGACAGCGCCGGCGTCGCTTTAGCGACGGTCGAGGTCTCGTTCGGGGCGTTGCAGGCGGAGGTGACCGCGTTGTTGTTGGCGTCGCCGCTGTAGCTGACCATCCAGCGGTATTCGCCGGCCAGCGGGTTGGCGAAGTTGCCGGAGCCGTAGGTGGCGTTGCCGCTGACGGTGACAGGAACGGGGCTGATGTAGGCGGCGGTGCCGCTGCAGGTCGGGTCGTTGGGGCCGAAAGCCCTGAAGGTCAGGGTCCCGGCCGGGTTGACACCGCCCGCCAGCGTCGCCGAGTCGGAGATCGTGCCGCCGGCGGTGCCGTTGGCCGCGGTCGAGCTCAGGGTCGGCGTCACGCCGGTCACGTTCGAGGTCTCGTTGGCGGCGTTGCAGGCGGAGGTGACCGCGTTGTTGTTGGCGTCTCCGCTGTATTCGGCGGTCCAGCGGTAGGTGCCGACCGAGGCCGGGATGAAGTCACCGGAGCCGTAGCTGCCGTTGCCGGAAACGGCGATGGCGCTGCTGGTGAAGGCAGCGGCGCCCGCGCAGGTCGCGTTGTTGGGGCCGAACGCTTTGAAGACGATGCTGGCACCCGGGGAGGCGCCGGCGGCGATCGTCGCCGTGTCTTTGATCGCGTTGCCGATGCTGGCGCTGGTCGCGGTGGTCGAGATCGTCGGCGAGGCTTTGCCGACGGTCGAGGTCTCGTTCGCGGCGTTGCAGGGCGAGGTCGTAGCGGCGTTGTTCGTGTCTCCCGAGTAGGCGATCTTCCAGCGGTAGCTGCCGGCCAGGGTGTTGGTGAAGTTGCCGGAGCCGTAGCTGCCGTTGCCGGCGACGGTGACCGTTTTGGCGTAGGCGGCCGTGTTGGCGCAGGTGGCGTCGCTGGGACCGAAGGCTTCGAAGGTCAGGGACCCGGTGGGACTGAACCCTCCAGAAAGCGTCGCCGTGTCGGAGATCGCCGCGCCCGCCGTGGCGCTGGTCGCGTTCGAACTCAGTGCCGGCGTCACCTGTGAGACCGTCGACGTCTCGTTTGCCGTATTGCAGGGCGAGCTGGCGACGTTGTTGTTGGTATCGCCGCTGTATTCGGCAGTCCAGCGGTAGGCACCGACCGCTGAGGGGACGAAGTTGCCGGATTCGTAGGCGCCGTTGCCGTTGACCGTGACCGATTTGGTGAAGGCCGCGGCGCCGGCGCAAGTCGCGTTATTCGGCCCGAACGCTTCGAAGACAACCGTTCCGGTCGGGTTGACGCCGCTCGAGATCGTCGCCGTGTCCTTGACCGCGGCGCCGATCGCGGCGTCGGTTGCGGTGGTCGAGATCCCCGGCGAGGCTTTGCTCACAGTCGAGGTCTCGTTGGCCGAGTTGCAGAGCGAGTCAGCGGCCTCGTTGTCGGCGTCGCCCGAGTAGGTGACCGTCCAGCGGTAAGCCCCCGCCGTCGCCGCGGTGAAGTCTTCCGAGCCGTAGCTGCCGTTGCCGGCGACGCTCACGGCTTTGGTGTAGACGGCGGCGCCGGTGCAGGACACGTTGTTGGGGCCGAAGGCTTCGAAGGTGAGCGTGCCGGTCGGGTTGACGCCTTCCGACAGCGTCGCCGTGTCGTGGACCGCTGCGCCGACCACGGCGCTGGTCGCGACGGTGGACAGGGACGGCGTCGCTTTGCTGATCGCGGAAGTTGCGAGGCAGAGCGAGCTGGCAGGTTCGTTTTCGGCGTCGCCTCCGTATTCGGCACTCCAGCGGTAAGTGCCGGCTGCGGTCGGCGTGAAGTCGCCGGAGCCGTAATCGTCGTTGTCGTTGACCGGCACGTTCGAGGTGAAGACCGGCGCTTGCTGGCAGGTGGGGTCGCTCGGTGCAAAGGCGCTGAAGCTGATCAAGCCGGTCGGCGCCTGACCGCCGCTCAGGGTGGCGGTTGCGTGGACAGCGCCGCCGAGCTGGGCGTCGCTGCCGGCGGCCGTCAGCGAGGGCTGCACCGCCGCGCTCGCGCCAGCGGGCAGCAGGAAGAGGAGGGCGAGCCAGAGGAGTGAGCTTCGGGCGAGGCGCACGGGACTGTTTATATCCGGAACTCGGCTCCGGGAGCGGGTCCGGCGGCAGCGGATAGAAATCGGGCGTGATCCTGGCAACGAAAATCCTCCTGGCGCCGCTCTGCGTGGTCGCCGTCTCCCTCGCCGGCCGGCGCTGGGGCACCGCGGTCGCCGGTGTGCTCGGCGGCCTCCCCGTCGTCGCCGGACCGATCCTGTTGGTTCTAACTCTCGTCCACGGCCCGAGTTTCGGCAGTGAAGCAGCGGCCGGGACGCTGCTTGGCCTCCTCGCCCTCACCACCTTCGTCGTCGTCTACGGCCGGGTCTCGCCCTTCGCCGGGCCCCTGGCCAGCGTCCTCTGCGGCTGGGGTGGGTTCCTGGTCGCGGTCGCCATCCTCAACCAGATCCACCCGCCGGACCTCGTCGCCTTGGTGATCGCCGGCGCCAGCTTCGCGATCGGCCTTCGCCTCCTGCACGCGCCGCCCGGAGAAGCGGGAGAGATCGGTGAGCTGCCCTGGTGGGACTTGCCGGCGCGGGCGCTGGCCTCGATGTCCCTGGTCATCGCCCTGACCGCCGCCTCGGGTTCGCTCGGCCCCGACCTCAGCGGCCTGCTGGCACCGTTCCCGATCATCACCAGCGTGCTCGCCGCCTTCACCCACCTGCACGGCGGCACCGACCAGGTGAAAATCATCCTCCGCAACTTCCTGATCGGCTTCTACGGCTTCGCCGCCTTCTGCTTCGTGCTCGCGGTCTCGTTGCCCTCGCTGCACACCGCCGCCGCCTTCGCGCTCGCCGTCCTGGTCGCGCTCCTGGTCCAGATAACGGTCTTCCTCGCCCGGCGGCGGCTGGCCCGGGTCAGGCCTGCCGAGTCCCCCTAGGTGTAATTCCTAGGAGGGAACCGGGCCGCCGGCGAGGGCGATGACGACGCCGACTGCGCCGGCGCCGAGCAGGGTGAGGACGATGCCGCGTCGCAGCGCCAGCAGGCCGAGGGCGGCGGCGGCGAGGACGAAGAACTGCCAGGTCTCCGAGAGAGCGCCCGTGAGCGGGATCGCGGCGCCGAGGATGGCGCCGATCGCCGCCGGGCCGGCGCCCTCGAGGAAGGCGCGGGCGTTGGCGTTGGCGCGCAGCCGCTCGAAGCGGCCACCGCCGAGGAGGATGAAGGAGAAGGACGGGACGAAGGCGACGGCGGCGGCGAGGAGGGCGCCGCCGACCCCGTGGGCGGCGTAGCCGACGGCGGCGATCGTGCCGGTGACGGGCCCCGGCGTGACCTGGCCGAGGGCGACGGCGTTGAGGAATTCGGCGTTGGTCATCCAATGGTAGGTGTGGACGGCGTCGCCCTGCATCAGCGGCACGATCACGAAGCCGCCGCCGAAGGAGAGGGCGCCGACCTTGAAGGCGGTCCAGCAGAGGGCGCCGATCCCACCGCTCGTCGCAACGACTGCGAGGACCAGCGCCAGCGAAGCGCCATCGAGGCTGAGCGTCGCCCGCTGACGGCGGCGCAGCGCCAGCTCGAGCAGTCCGCAGGCGAGCAGGACCAAGACCAGAAAGGCGCCGGTCAGGGCCCCTGCGACGGCGCCGACCAGCAGGTAGACGGCCCAGCGCAGCTCCTCGCGGCCGTCTTCGCGCACCCGCGCGAAACTGGGGCCGACGAGGTCGAGCCCGGCCCGCAGGGCGACGGCGGCGACCGCCGCTCCCGCCCCGGCGCCGGCGCCGCGGATCCAGGTCGGCGGCGCCTGGGCGAGGAAGACGGTCGCCAGCGCCAGGACCATGACCACCGCCGGGACGACGAAGCCGAGGCCGCCGACGATCGCCCCCGGCCAGCCGCCGACCCGGTAGGCACAGAAGATCGCCAGCTGGGTCGAGGCCGGGCCCGGCAGCAGGTTGCAGGCGGCAATCGCATCCTCGAAGGAGCGGCCGTCCATCCAGCCGTTGCGGGCGACCACCAGCTGCCGCAGCAGGGTGATGTGGGCGGGCGGGCCACCGAAGCCAGTGACCCCGATCCGGGTCCACTCACGAGCGATCGTCGCCAGCGGCACCCGGTCCCCGCGCTTTTCCGTGCCGCCCTCGATGCGCGCAAGTATGGACCGCGCAGATGTCAAGGCATGTAGCGATCCCGGGTCGCCATGCCCATGCCCGCCTGACCCAGCGGCGGCGGACGCTGCTTCGGGTCGGCAGCCCTGGCGGCGCTGCCCGCCGTCGTCGGGCCTGGCGTCCTCGCCGGCGTCGCCGCCGGCATGGACCTGTTGACCGGGACCAGCCGCTACATCACCGTGCCGCTGGCGGCGATCGGCGTCTCGCTGCTTGTCCTGCGCGAGAGCTTCAAGCGGATCGAGCACTTCCTGCTCGCGCTCAGCGCGTCGACGTCATCGTCGGCGCCGTCCTCACCGGCATCGGCCTCGCAGTCGTCGTCGTTTCGGTGCTGGCCCTGGGCGTGCTGGCCCTGGTCTAGGCGCCGCGCGCCTTCAGCATCAGCAGCGCCACCAGCGTCGTCGCGTCCTCGGTCGCGGCGATCGCGCCGTCGACGTCGGCGAGTGGCCAGCGCACGATCTCGATCTCCTCGTCCTCGTCGGGATCGCTCGCCGCCGGGCTCAAGCCGGTCGCCTCGAAGATCGTCGCCCGCTCGCTGACGAAGCCGGGGCTTGGGTAGATCGCCTTCAGCAGGCTCCAGTTCTCTGCGGCGAGCCCAACCTCCTCCGCCAGCTCGCGCTTAGCGCATTCCAGCTCCCTCTCCCCGGCGACGTCGAGCGTCCCCGCCGGGATCTCGAGCAGGCCGTCTTCCTCGACCGCCTCGCGCGGCTGGCGGACCAGGTAGAAAGCCTCGTCGTCGTGGGCGAGGATCGCGACCGAGCCGGGATGCTCGATCACCTGTCGTTCGACCTCGGTGCCGCTGGCGCGCCGGTAGCGCTTGACGGCGACGCTGGCGACGAACCCCTCGTAGGCCGTCTTCGAGTCGAGCAGCTCCATCGCGGGGACCCTAGCGAGCACCAGATCTCAGGCTGGCGTGGCCGGTAGTTTCGAGCTCCCCCATTACTGGGTAAACAAAAGCGTGCGGGATGCCGACCGGGAGCCCGGCGAGCGGCCTTCTGGCGGCGTCCCGCGTTTTAGTCGGTCGGGAGTGCCCTAATCGAGCGCCATCGCCGGCTGGTCGGTCGGCTGCTGGTCGGTCGGTGGCGGCACCTGCTTCCACTTGCCGAGCGCCATCGCCAGCGCGGGGATGAAGGCCAGGGCCAGCAACGCCAGGCCCCAGACGAAGGTCGAGGCGAAGGCTTCGGCCAGCGGTTCGGCGACTTTCGCCTGTTCGGCCGGGGTCATCCCGTGCAGAGCTTCGAAGCCCTGGGCGCCGGAGGGATGGCCTCCGGCGAGCAGCCGGTCGCTGATCGCCGATGCGAGCAGGACCGAGAGGATCGCGGTCCCGATCGAGGCGCCGGACTGGCGGATGATGTTCATCGCCGTGCTGGTGCGGGCAATCGCCGCCGCCGGCACCGCCTGCATCGCCGCGGTCATCGTCGGCATCATCGAGAGGCCCATGCCGAGGCCGAGCACGAAGCTGAAGCTGCAGAGCAGGACGTATGAAGTGTGGGCGGTGACGAAGGCGAAGGGCGCGATCCCGATCACCAGCAGCGGGATCCCGCACGCGGCCCAGCGGTTGGGCCCGTAGCGGTCGGTCAGTTTGCCGGCGAGCGGCATCGTGATCATCGCCCCTAAGCCCTGGGGCGCCAGCAGCAGGCCGGCTTCCAGCGCCGAGGCGCCGCGCACCGTCTGGTAGTAGAGCGGGACCAGCAACAGCGAGCCGAAGAAGGCGATCGCGAACAGCATGAAGGTGCCCGCCGCGGCGCCGGCGCGGGTGTGGGTGAAGGTCCTGATGTCGATTAACGGTTCCTTCGCCCGCCAGCTATGGCGGAAGAAGCCGACGATCAGGGCGGCGCCGGTGACGATCGGCAGCCAGGCCTTGGTCGCGCCGAAGCCGTCGGCGCCGTTCGACTCGGCGAGGCCGAAGATCAGCAGGGTCAGGCCCGGCGAGAGCAGCAGCATCCCGAGCCAGTCGAGTTTGTGGGAGGGCTGCGGCTCGTCGCGCTCGAGCACGATCTGGGCGAGGATGATCGCGACGATCCCGATCGGGATGTTGATCAGGAATATCCAGCGCCAGGAGACGTCGTCGACGAGCCAGCCGCCGAGAATCGGGCCGACGAGCGGTGCCACCAGCATCGGCACCCCGAGGATCCCCATCACTCGCCCCATCCGGTGCGGGCCGGCCTTCTTGGTCATGATCGTCATCACGGCCGGCATGATCATTCCGCCGCCCACCCCCTGGAGGACGCGGAAGGCGATCAGCGAGCCGGCGCTCCAGGCGAGGGCGCAGAGGATCGAACCGAGCATGAACAGGGCCAGCGACCAGAGGTAGATGCGCTTGGTGCCGAAGCGGTCAGCGGCCCAGCCGGTGAGCGGGATCACCGCGGCCAGCGCCAGCGTGTAGCCGGTCACCACCCACTGGATCGTCGTCAGCGAGGCGTTGAAGTCGATCGCCAGTTTGTCGATCGCGACGTTGATCACCGTCGTGTCGAGGATCGACATCACCGCCCCGAGCAGGACGACCCCGGCGACCACCATCGTCTCGCGGTCTAGGGCGTTGGGATCGTGGCCCTCAGACGCCGAAGTTTCCATCGCCATCCGGGCGATGCTAACGAATGGTAAGTGCCGGCTCGACGGACAAGGGTCACACAGCCCCGACCGAGTCCGGATCGGAGCGCCGCGAGCGGATGTGATCGGCCAGCGCGGCGACCGCGGCGGCGGTGCGCAGCAGCGCCGAGTTGGTCGAGGCGGCGCGCAGACTGCCGGAGACGAGGAGGACGTGGACCGTATCCATGGTCGGCTCACACTAGCCAGCGGCTGCCGTGGGCCGGCTAGAGGGAGCCGTAGCCGCTGGGCTTCCCGCGCTGGTAGAGCCAGCGGTGGAAGAAGCGGCCGAGGTCGCGGCCGGAGACTTCCTCGGCAAGCTGGATGAACTGCTCGATGTCGGCACTGGCGTAGGCGTGGCCGGCGGCCCAGCGGCGCAGCAGCTCGAGCAGCTTCTGGGTCCCGATCTCGGCCCGCAGCGCCTCCAGCGTCATCCCCCCGCGCACGTAGGTGGAGGTGGCGAAGAGGTTCTTCGGCGTCCCCGGATGGCCCGATGGCGGATCCCAGAAATCGGTCTGAGTGGCCGGCACACGGTAGAGACGGCGGAAGATCTGGCGCGCGCTGCGGCCGCCGTGGCGCTCGGCGTAGTACCACTCGGTCCAGGTCGCGAAGCCCTCGTTGAGCCAGAAGTTGGGCCAGCGCTGGAGTCCGACCGAGTCGCCGAACCACTGGTGCGCAGTCTCGTGGACGACCGTCGTCAGGTCGGGGACGAAGGCGTAGATCGGCCGCGTCTGGGTCTCCAGCGCGTAGCCGAGCCTCGGCGCCACGTCGACGACCGAGCCGGCCCAGTCGAACGGGTAGTCGCCGTAGATGCCGCTCTCGAAGCGGATGATGTCCGGCAGCTGCGCCAGCACCTTGCGCGAAGCACGCGCCTGGCGCGGGTCGACCAGGGTCCAGGTCGGCAGCCCGTCCGGCCTGGTCTTGACCAGCTGGCCGCGGCCGATGTCGACGAGCGCCAGGTAGGGGCTCATCGGTTCGTTCTCGACCCAATGGAAGATCCGCCGATCGCGTTCGCGTTCGACCAGCGCCAGGCGACCGTTGGATACGGCCTCGAGGCCGCGCGGAACGCTGATCGTGATCTCGAAGCTGGCCTTGTCGTTGGGGACGTTGTTGCAGGGCAGCCAGGCCGCGGTCCCGACCGGCTCGCCGACCGCGAGGGCGCCGTCGTCGGTCCGGATCCAGCCCTCCTCGCCGCCGTCGGGGTCGGTCACCTTCTGCGGCTTGCCCTGATAGCGGACGAAGACCGCGAATTCCTCGCGGTCCTTGATCGGCGTTTGCGGCGTCACCTTCAGCTTGCCGCGACCGCGGTTGAAGTGCGCCGCTTCGCCGTCGACTTCCACCTCGGTCACGTGCAGGCCGTTGAGGTCGAGCGAGAAGCGGCTGAGGCGCTGGGTCGAACGGGCGCCGATCCAGACCTGCGCGTTGAGGAAGCCCGTGCGCGGCTGGTAGCCGAGGCGCGCTTCGTATTCGTCGACCTTGTAGCCGGCGTTGCCGGAGCGGGGGAAGAACGGTTCCTTGCTCTTCTCGGCCGCGGCGGCGACTGCGGCAAATGCCAGCGTGGCTACCAGAGCGATCAGAGCGAAGCGCCGCACGGCCAGATCCTAGGTGGGAGACTGGCGGCCGTGCGAGTCTTGGCGATCGTCCAGCAACGGGACGCCGGCCCGGGCGTCTTCGCCGAGGCGGTCGCGGCCCGCGGCGACGAGCTCGACCAGTGGGTCCTGCCCGAGGGCGACCCGCCTCCCGCCGGCCCGCTCGGCTACGACGCCGTCTTCACGCTCGGCGGCGCGATGAACGTCGACGAGGAGGCTCGCCACCCGTGGCTCGCCGACCAGAAGGCGCTGCTGCGCGAGTTGCTGGCGCATGACGTGCCGCTGCTCGGCCTCTGCCTCGGCTCCCAGCTCGTCGCCGCGGCGGCAGGCGCGACCCCGGGCCGCGCATCGCAGCCAGAGATCGGCTGGCACCGGGTCGAGCTCACCCCCGAGGGAGCGGCGGACCCTCTGCTGGCGCCGCTCGCCCCTGGTTTCGAGGCTTTCCAGTGGCACAGCTACGAGTTCCCATTGCCGCCCGGCGCCGTCGCCCTCGCCCGCAGCGAGATCTGCCTGCAGGCCTGCCGCACCGGCGAACGCGCCTGGGCGATCCAGTTCCACCCCGAGGTCAGCTGCGCCGACGCGCTGCGCTGGATCGACGACTACCGCTCCGACGCCGACGCCGTCCGGATCGGCATCGACCCAACCGCCCTTCGCGCCGAAACCGAAGCCAAGATCGAGGCCTTCAACCAACTCGGCCGCGACCTCTGCCACCGCTGGCTCGACCTGGCGGCCGAGTGCTGAGTTAGCCGGCCTATAGCCGGGTCAACTCAGCACTCGGCTCACGGTTCGGAGATGACGAGGCGGAGGGCGCCGTCGTAGGAGTCGCGCTCGCGGAGGTGGCCGTGGGCTTCGTCCCAGGCGCCGGAGACGAGCTGCTCTCGCAGGCGCTCGACGATCGCCTCCTCGCGCCCCGGCGCGAAGTGCCTCCAGAGCGACTGCCCGGCCCGAACTTCGGCGTCGAGCAGCATCTCGGGCCGGTTCCAGAACGCCTCGAAGAAACCGTCGCTGCAGTCAGCAGGGGTCGGTATCCGCTCGACCCGGGTGCGGCCGCCGAGCCCAGCCGCCACCTGCTCGGTCGTGCGGAAGCGGGGGCGCTCGATCTCGACCCCCTCGTGCAGGAGGTCGAGCTGCCAGGCCGGCAGCGCCTCGAGCTCGAAGGTGAAGACAACCACCGGCCCGCGCGCCACCCGCCGCAGCTCGGCCAGTCCCGCGTCCTGCGGATCCCAGTGGTGGATCGTGACGCAGGCCATCGCCGCGTCGACAGCGTCGTCGTCGAGTGGCAGCGCCTCGGCCCGTGCGTCGATCGCCGGCGCCGCCCCCGGCGGCCGCTGCGCCCGCATCGCCGCGCTCGGCTCGACCGCCAGCACCCAGCGGTCGGCCGGCTCGTAGGCGCCGGTCCCCGCTCCTACGTTGACCACCGTCTCGGCCTCGCCCAGCGCCGCCATGATCCGCGCCGCGATCCGCGGGTCGCCGCGCCGGTGCCGGTTGTAGACCCCGCCGATCTGCTCGTAGTCGACCTCGCGCCCCGCCACCGGCCGAACCTAACAGGGCGTCTGGCGCGCCGCCGCTCAGTCCACCTGCCCCGGCGTCAGGTAGGCACCGGAGAGGCCGCCGTCGACGAGGAAGGTCGAGGCGGTGACGAACGAGGAGTCGTCGCTGGCGAGGAAGAGGGCGGCCTTGGCGATCTCCTCGGGCTCGCCGAAGCGGCCCATCGGGATGTGGACGAGGCGCTTCGCGGCTCTATCCGGATCCTTGGCGAAGAGCTCCTTCAGGAGCGGCGTGTTGACCGGGCCCGGACAGAGCGCGTTGACGCGGACGCCGCGGTCGGCAAACTCGACCCCGAGCTCGCGCGACAGCGAAAGCACGGCCCCCTTCGAGGCGGTGTAGGAGATCTGCGAGACCGCCGCCCCCATCGTCGCCACAAACGAGCCTACGTTGATCACCGAGCCGCCGCCGGCCGCAAGCAGGTGCGGGATCCCGTGCTTGCAGCAGAGGAAGACCCCGCGCAGGTTGACGTCCTGGACCCGCTGCCAGGCCTCGAGGTCGGTATCGACCACCGACTTGTCGTCGGTCGGGTTGATGCCGGCGTTGTTCATCAAGACGTCGATCCGGCCGAAGCGCTCGGCGGCCTCGGCCAGCGCCGCCCGCACCTGCTCCTCGTCGGCGACGTCGGCGGCGATCGTCAGCGCCCCGGCCGCCTGCTCGGCGTCGAGGTCGATGCCGACCACGGTCGCGCCCTCGGCGGCGAACAACCGCGCCGACTCGGCGCCGATCCCGCTGGCGGTGCCGGTGATGACGCAGACCTTGCTCTCGAGTCGTCCTGCCATCGCGATCAGCCCCCCGTGGTTGCCGTGGTCGAGTAGAAGACGTTCTTGACGTCGGTGTAGTGGTCGAGGGCGTCGGGGCCAAGCTCGCGGCCGACGCCGGACTGCTTGAAACCGCCGAACGGGGTCGAGACCCGCACCGAGTTGTTCGAGTTGACCGAGATCACGCCCGTATCGAGGGCGCGGGCGACGCGCAGCGCGCGGCCGCCGTCGCCGGTCCAGACCGAGCCCGAGAGCCCGTAGATCGTCTCGTTGGCGAGGGCGATCGCCTCCGCCTCGTCGGCGAAGGGGATGACGCAGGCGACCGGGCCGAAGATCTCCTCCCGCGCTGCGCGTTCGTCGTTCGTCATCGGCGCCAGCACCGTCGGCGCGAACCAGTAGCCGGGGCCGTCGGGGGCGCTGCCGCGGATCGCGACCGGGGCGTCGTCGGGGACGAAGGAGGCGACGCTCTGCCGCTGGCCGGCGGAGATCAGCGGCCCCATCTGCGTCGCCTCGTCGAGCGGGTCGCCAACCGCGATCGCTTCGACCACCGGCGCCAGCGCCGCCATGAAGTCATCGAGCGCCGCCGCCTCGACCAGGATCCGGCTGCGCGCGCAGCAGTCCTGGCCGGCGTTGGCGAAGACCGCCCCGGGCGCCGCCGCGGCCGCACGCTCGATATCTGCGTCGGCGAAGACGACGTTGGCCGACTTGCCGCCCAGCTCCAGGGTTACCCGCTTGATCGTCTGCGCAGCGCCGGCGGCGATCCCGCGCCCGACCTCGGTCGAGCCGGTGAAGGCGATCTTGGCGACGTCCGGGTGCTCGACGAGGCGGGCGCCGCAGACGCTGCCCGGCCCGGCGACGACGTTCAGCACCCCCTCCGGCAGACCCGCCGCCAGCGCGATCTTCTCCAGTTCGATCGCCGTCAGCGGCGTCAGCTCGGCCGGCTTGAGGACGACGCAGTTGCCCGCGGCGAGCGCCGGCGCCACCTTCCAGGCAGCGATCGTCAGCGGGAAGTTCCAGGGGACGATCAGGCCGACGACGCCGAGCGGCTCACGGAAGGTCATGTCGACGCCGCCAGCGACCGGGATCGTCTGCCCGAGCAGCCGCTCCGGCGCCCCGGCGTAGTAGCGGAAGGTTTCGACCACCATCCCGATCTCGCCGCGGGCGTCGCCGATCGGCTTGCCGGCGTTGCGCGCCTCCAGCACCGCCAGCTCCTCGGAGCGCTCGGCCAGGGCGTCGGCGAGCCGGTGCATGAGGGCGGCGCGGTCGCCGGGCGCGACCGCGCGCCAGGCTCCGAACGCGGCCTTTGCCGCCGCCACCGCCGCGTCGACCTCCTCGGCCCCGGCCCGCGGCAGCTCCGCCATCACCTGCTCGGTCGCCGGCTCGATCACCTCGATCACGACGCCACCCCCACTCGTGCTGCGTCGACAAGAGCCGCGATCAGCTTGCTGTCGGGGTCCTCCTCGGGGTGCCAGACGACGCCGAGCGCGAAGCGCTTGTCCGGCAACTCGATCGCCTCGACCAGGTCATCGTCGCGCGAGTAGCCGCTGACGCGCACTCCGTCTCCCAAGCGCTCGACACCCTGGTGATGATGGGACCAGACGACGAAGCCCTCCGTCCCGGCCGCCTCGCAGGCGAGCGTTCCCGGCAGCAGCCGCACGTCGTGCTTGCTGAAGGTGCCGGCGACGGTGCGGTGGGTCTCCTCGCCGATCGACTCCGGCAGGTGCTGGTCGAGGCTGCCACCGAGGGCGACGTTGAGCAGCTGCATGCCGCGGCAGATCCCCAGCACCGGCAGGTCGCGCTCGAGCGCCCGGCGGGCGAGGGCGATCTCGAAGGCGTCGCGGTCGGGCCAGGTCCCTTTCGTCTCCGGGTGCGGCTCGGCGCCGTAGCTGGCGGGGTCGATGTCGGCGCCGCCGGCAAGGATCAGCGCGTCGATGCGGTCGACCAGGAGGTCGGGATCGGCGACCGCGGCGGCGTCGGGCGGCAGCACGATCGCCAGTCCGCCGGCGTGCTGCACCGCGGTCACGTAGGCACGCGGCGCCAACGTCACCTCGTAGCCGTCCCAGACCCCCCAGGACACCCGCTCGATCGCGGCGCAGATGCCAATCACCGGCGCCCCGCTCACCGCAACCCGCTCCTCACAGCCGCTCGAAGCCCCGGTAGCGCTCCCAGTCGGTGACGGCTGCCTCGAACGCCTCGATCTCGACCCCGGCGCGGTTCAGGTAGTGCTCGACGACCTCGGAACCGAACGCCGCCGCAACCATCTCGCTGGCCGCGAAGCCGTCGCGCGCGTCGTAGATGTTGTGGGGGACGCGGGGCTTGTCGGATTTGTAGGCGTCGCCTTCGAAGACCGGCTCCAGCGCCAGCTCGTTGTCGATCCCGTGCAGTCCGGCGGCGATCAGCGCCGCCAGCGCCAGGTAGGGGTTGACGTCGGCGCCCGGCAGGCGGTTCTCGACCCGCAAGCCCTCGCCATGGCCGACCACCCGCAGCGAGCAGGTGCGGTTGTCCTTGCCCCAGGCGATCGCGGTCGGCGCGAAGGAGCCGAGGGCGAAGCGTTTGTAGGAGTTGACGTGCGGCGCGTAGAGCAGCGTCAGCTCCTTCATGCAGGCGAGCTGGCCGGCGACGAAGTGCTCGAACAGCGCCTGGTCGGCGGCGAAAGCGTTGGAACCGTCGGCGTTCGCCAGCGAGCAGTGGATGTGGCACGAGTTGCCCTCGCGCTCGTTGAACTTGGCCATGAAGGTGATCGCGTGGTCCTCCTGGGCGGCGATCTCCTTCGCCCCGTTCTTGTAGATCGCGTGGTTGTCGGCGCTGCGCAGGGCCGTGTCGTAGCGGAAGTTGATCTCGTGCTGGCCGAGGTTGCACTCGCCCTTCGAGTTCTCGACCGCCATCCCCGCTGCCGACATCTCGTTGCGGATGCGGCGAATCAACGGCTCGACCCGCGCGGTGCCGAGCAGCGAGTAGTCGATGTTGTAGAGGTTGGCCGGCTCGAGCTCGTGGAAGCCCTGCTTCCAGGCCTCCTCGTAGGTGTTGCGGAAGACGATGAACTCGAGCTCGGTGGCGGCGTTGGCGCTCATCCCCCGCTCCTGCAGCCGGGCCAGCTGACGCTTGAGGATCTGCCGCGGCGAGGCGAGGACTTCGCGGCCGTCGTTCCACTGCAGGTCGGCCATCACCAGCGCCGTCCCCGGCAGCCACGGCACCGGCCGCAGCGTCTCCAGGTCCGGCTTCATCTCGAAGTCGCCGTAGCCGGTGTCCCAGGAGGACATCGCGTAGCCGCCGACGGTTTCCATGTCGACGTCGACCGCGAGCAGGTAGTTGCAGCCCTCGGCCCCGTGCTCGAGCACGTCGTCGAGGAAGTGGGTCGCGGTCAGGCGCTTGCCCTGCAGCCGCCCCTCCATGTCGGCGATCGCCAGCAGCACGGTGTCGACCGTGCCCTCGGCGACCGCCTTCCTCAGCTCGTCTACCGTCACGCCGGGAACGTTACGGACTCACGCTCGCATCCAGTCCAGGATGGGGCGCTCATGGGGCCGACGGCCCGACCTCGGGTGGCGCGCCGATCTCTTTCTCGAGGTCGATCTCGCGCACCTGGCCGGTGAAGTGCTTGCGCGCGGTCAGCATCCAACCGATCCAGGCGAGCAGGATCACGACCCCGACCGTCAGCGGCGCGTAGTTGAACGCCTCCCAGTTGAATTCGTCGTTCCACGGCACCGCTTCCGGGGTGAACGGGAGGCAGAAGATGATCGTGATCAGCGCCACCCAGAAGGTCGCGAAGCTGTTCATCCACCTGTACTTCCTGCCATTGGTCCACGGCCCTGGCTGGAATTTGTCACCCATCCGCCAGCGCAGGAAGATCGGGATCACGTAGGCGATGTAGAGGCCGATGACGGTGATCGAGACGACCGCGAAGAAGGCGAACGGAACCGCTTCGCCGTTGCCCTTGCCCTTCAGCGCCGGCAGGGTGATCAGCAGCGCCGCGAACGCCATCACCATTACCGCGTAGACCGGCACCCGCTCGGAGTTGACGGTCGAGATTTTCGACGAGATCCGTTTGCCGAAGCCGCGGTCGCGGGAGAACGCGTAACACATGCGCGAGGCGCTGGTCAGGCAGGCGGCGCCGCAGAACAGCTGCCCCACCACCGAGATGATGAGGACGAACTTGCCCCAGCCGGTGCCGAGCGCTTCGACCAGGAGCGTCGGCGCGAAGCCGAACGCTTCGTTCGCCCCGTCGACGTTGGTGACCGAGAAGGTGATCGCCAGCAGCACGATCCAGCCGATCACCGCTGAGTAGAAGATCGATCTCCAGACTCCCTTCGCCGCCGATTCGGAGGCGCCGTGCGTCTCCTCGGAGATGTGGGCCGAGGCGTCGAAGCCGGTGATCGTGTACTGGGTCAGCAGGAAACCGAGCGGCAGCACGTAGAACCAGAACATGCTGTCGCTGAAGCCGCTCTGGTTGATCCGGTGGCCGAAGACGAAGCTGAAGCTCTGGTGCCCGTCGGGGACGAGGATGAGGACGACGACGATCGCGACGACGCCGGCCACGTGCCACCAGACCGAGACGCTGTTGACCAGCGAGAGCAGGTGCGTTCGCCTCACGTTGACGACCGTGTGGAGGATCAGGATCAGCGCGAAGAGCAGGAAGACCTCCTGCAGGATGTGCGCTTCGTCGCCGAAGTTGATCCCGAAGATGTTGACTTCGTAGAGCCCGAGGACGACGTTGAGGAAGGTCGCGCAGGCGTAGTCGACCGAGGCGACCACCGCGACCAGGCCGATCAGGTTGAACCAGCCGGTGAACCAGGCCCAGACCGGGCCGCCGAGCTTCCCGGCCCACCAGTAGATCCCCCCGGCCGTCGGGTAAGCGGAGACCAGCTCCGACATGCAGAAGCCGATGATCAGGATCGGGATCGAGATCAGCGGCCACCCGATCGAGATCGCGATCGGGCCGCCGTTGTTCCAGGCCTGGCCGTAGGTGGTGAAGCAGCCGGCGAGGATCGAGATGATCGTGAACGAGATCGCGAAGTTGGAGAATCCGCTCCAGGCCCGGTTCAGCGACTGTTTGTAGCCGAGTTCGGCGAGTCGTTGTTCGTCACGGTCCGGGGTGGTGACGCTGCTCTCCATGCCGCCCTCTCTTCCTATGTATCGAACGTTGCGATAAAAGGTGTGCTGAACCGACCTAAGGGGTTCCGGGCGAGCCTAGTTTCTGCGTGAGACCCCTGTCAATGCCGACTTGGAGAAATTTCAGTAACGCGACTTGGCCTCGCTGTCAGAAACCCTGGATCGACTAACTCCCCTGCTCGGCGAGCTCGAAGGCGAGCCGGCGCCGCTCGACGGTGGGATCACCAATCGCAACTTCCGGGCCCGGCTCGGCGGCAGCGACGTCGTCGTGCGGCTGCCCGGCAAGGACACCGAGCTGCTCGGGATCGACCGCCAGGCCGAGGCCGAGTCCAACCGCTGCGCTGCCCGCGCCGGCGTCGCCCCCGAAGTGGCGGCGTTGCTCGACGACCCGCCCTGCCTCGTCACCTGCTTCGTCGAGGGCGAGACGATGAGCCCGGAGGCGCTCCGCGAGCCGGCGCCGCTGGCTCAGGTGGCGGCAGCGCTGCGGGCGGTGCATGGCTGTGAGCCGGTCAGCGCCACCTTCTCCGCCTTCCGCATCGTCGAGGACTACGCGGCGAAGACGAAGGCGCGCGGCGGTGAGGTTCCCGCCGCCTACGAGCGCTCGCACCCGACCGCGGTGAAGATCGAGGCCGCGCTGCGCTGGCGCCCGCACGAATCGGTCCTCTGCCACAACGACCTGCTCGCCGCCAACTTCATCGCCTCGCCCGACGGTTTGCGGATCGTCGACTGGGAGTACTCGGGGATGGGCGACCGCTACTTCGACCTCGGCAACTTCGCCGTCAACAACGAGCTCGGCGACGAGCAGGAGGAGGCCTTCTTGGACGCGTACCTCGGCGAGCCGGCGAGCGCCGGCCAGATCGCGGCGCTGCGGCTGATGCGCTTCATGTCGGACTTCCGCGAGGCGATGTGGGGCGTCCTCCAAGGCACCCTCTCCGACCTCGAGTTCGACTTCGCCGAGTACGCGGAGAAGCACTTCGACCGGCTCGGCGCGGCCGAAGCCGACCCCCGCTTCAAGGTCCTGCTCGAGGAGGCCGGCCGTGCCGCGGGCTGAGCTGCCGGACTCGGCCCGCTGCGTGATCATCGGCGGCGGCGTCGGCGGCACCTCGCTCGCCTACCACCTGGCACAGCTCGGCTGGGACGAGGTCGTCCTGCTCGAGCGCTCGCAGCTGACCTCGGGCTCGACCTTCCACTCCGCCGGCCTCGTCGGCCAGCTGCGCGGCTCGGTCTCGCTGACGAAGATGATGATGCACTCGGTCGACCTCTACCGGCGGTTGGCGGACGAGTCGGAGTTCGATCCCGGCTGGGTCGAATGCGGCGGCATCCGGCTCGCCTCCAGCGAGCAGCGGATGGAGGAGCTGCGCCGCCAGGCCGGCTGGGCGAAGACCTTCGGCCTGCCGCTGGAGCTGATCTCGGCCGCCGAGGCCCAGGAGATGTTCCCGCTGATGTCGACCGAGGGCGTGCTCGGCGCCGCCTGGCTGCCGACCGACGGCTACCTCGATCCCTCCCAGCTCACCTATGCGCTCGCCGACGGCGCCCGTCGCGGCGGCTGTCAGATCTTCACCAACACGCGGGTGACCGGGATCGAGGTTCGGGACGGCTGCGTGCGCGGCGTACAGACCGACCTCGGCGACGTCGCCGCCGAGGTCGTCGTCAACGCCGGCGGCATGTTCGGCGCGGAGATCGGGCGAATGGCCGGCGTCCGCGTCCCCCTCCTGCCGATGTCCCACCAGTACCTGGTGACCCAGCCCCTCGACGCCGTCCGCGAAGCGCGGTCGAGGTTAGTCCCAGATAGCGGTACGAACCTCAACCACGAGCGGGGGCATTTGCCCACGTTGCGCGATCCCGACTTGCTCGTGTACTGGCGGGAGGACGGGGACGGGTTGGTGATGGGGGGATACGAGCGGGACAGCGCGCCGGCGTTCATGCCCGCGGGCACCGGCCGGGTCGAGGCGATCCCGCCGGATTTCAACGGCCGCCTCCTGGAAGAGGACTGGGAGCGGTTCGAGGAGATCACCGAGAACTCGAGGCGCCGAGTGCCGGCAATGAACGAGATCACGGTGACGAAACTGATCAACGGGCCCGAGGCCTTCACTCCCGACAACGAGTTCTGCCTCGGCGAGAGCGAGGTCGCCGGCTTCTTCGTCTGCTGCGGCTTCTGCGCCCACGGCCTCGCCGGTGCCGGCGGCATCGGCAAAGCGCTCGCCGAGTGGATCGTCGACGGCGAGCCGAGCCTCGACCTCTGGCACATGGACATCCGCCGCTTCGGCTCCCAGTACCGCTCCCCCGCCTACACCCACGCGCGGATCGAGGAGAACTACGAGACCTACTACGACATCCGCTACCCCAACCACGAGCGCAGCGCCGGCCGGCCGCTGCGGCTCTCGCCGGTCAACGCCTGGCACCGTGAGCACGGTGCCGCCTTTGGTGAGAAATCGGGCTGGGAGCGAGTCAACTGGTTCGAGTCGAACGCCGAAGCTGGTGACGAGACGCTGCGGCCGCGCGGCTGGTCGGCCAAGCACTGGTCGCCGGCGATCGGCGCCGAGCACCGGGCGACCCGCGAGGCGGTGGCGATCTTCGACGAGACCTCGTTCGCCAAGCTCGAGATCGAAGGGCCCGGCGCCGCCGGGTACCTGGAAGGGCTCTGCGACAACCGCGTCGCCCGCGGCGTCGGCCAGATCACCTACACGCAGATGCTGAACAGCCGCGGCGGGATCGAGTGCGACTTCACGGTCGCGCGGCTCGCCGAGGACCGCTTCGGGGTCGTCACCGGCACCGCCTTCGGCAACCACGACCGCGAGTGGATGCGACGGCACCTGCCGGAGGGCGGCGGCGTCCGCCTCGCCGACGTCACCTCGCAGTGGGCCTGCTTCGGGATCTGGGGCCCGCGGACGCGCGAGGTGCTGGCGCCGCTGACCCCAGCCGACCTCGCCAACGAGTCCTTCCCCTACATGTCGGTAAGGGAGACGACGGTCGGCAACGTGCCGGTGCGGATGCTGCGGGTGACCTACGTCGGCGAGCTCGGCTGGGAGATCTACTGCCCGACCGAGTACGGGCTGGGGCTGTGGAAGACGCTCTGGGAGGCGGGGCAGCCGCACGGGATCGTCGCCGGTGGCTACCGGGCGATCGACAGCATGCGATTGGAGAAGGGCTACCGGGTCTGGGGCGCCGACATCACCCCCGACGAGACCCCCTACGAGGGCGGCGTCGGCTTCTGCGTCAAGCTCGATAAGGATGGCTTCGTCGGCAAGGAGACGCTGGCACGGGCGAAGGCGGACGGTCCGCGGACCCGGCTCTGCTGCCTGACGCTGGCGGACCCGCGCCGGGTTGCGCTCGGCAACGAGCCGGTGCGGATCGGCGGCGAGGTCGTCGGCCGGGTCACGACCGGCGGCTACGGCTACACGGTCGAGCGCTCGATCGCCTACGCCTACCTGCCGCCGGACGCGGCCGAGCCGGGGACCGCGGTCGAGGTCGAGATCTTCGGAACCTGGGTGCCGGGCGAGGTCGCCGCCGAGCCGCTCTTCGACCCCAGGGGCGAGCGGATCCGCGTCAGCTGAGCGCGGCGGTCAGCCGCAGCGGCGCCGGCAGCAGGCCGGCGAGGATGTGCTCGGTGCCCTCGATGTGCTCGCGCATCGTCTTCACCGCGCGCGGGCCGTCGCCCTTTCGCAGGGCCTTGACCAGGCGCCCGTGCTGCTCGTTGGAGCGGGCGAGAACCTCTGGAGGGTGGGCGATCTGGGCGATCAGGTCCGACATCTGCCCCTGGACGTCGGTCATCGCGCTGATCAGGCGCGGCGAGGCGGCCGCCTCAGCGATGCCGATGTGGAAGCGGATGTCGGTGCGACGGTACTCGCCGAAGTCCTCGAGCTCGCCGCCCATCTTCTTGACCAGATCGTCGAGCCGATCGGCCTGCTCTGAGGTGACTCGCTCGGCCGCGAGCAGCGCCGCTCCGGTCTCGATCGCCACCCGGTAGTCGAGCACCGACCAGGCGTCCTGGTCGAGCGCGTCGCCGTCCTCATCGGTAAGCGGCGGCTGCTCGCAAACGAAGGTCCCGCCCTTGCGGCCACGCAGCGAGATCAAATGGCCGCTCTGGACCAGCGCCGTCAGCGCCTGTCGCAGAGTCGAGCGCGAGATCTTCAGCTGTCGCGCCAGGTCCCGCTCGGCCGGCAGTTTGCTGCCCGGAGTCAGCAGCCCAAGCCGGATCGCCGTCCCCAGGCGCTCGACCGTCTCCTCGAACGTGCTCGGCGGCCGCACCGGCATGAAGACCGCCTCGAGCGCCGCGCTCCGTTCCATGTACGACACGGTACCGCTGGTGGGGCGCCAGTGGCGACCGCTACTCGTCCAGGTAGCGCTCGAGCGCCTCACGAGCGAGATCGCTGAGCGCGCGTCCTTCGTCGTCCGCGCGACGCTGTGCGCTCTTGAGCAGGTCTGGCGACGCACGGAAACTAATCCTCGGGGAGACCCCCCGCCGACCCAGCGACGGTCGGCCGACGTATTGCCGTCGCAGTTCAGAGATGTCGTAACCCCGTTCGGCCTCGTCGGCCAACTGCTCAGCAAGCTCGTCGGTGAGGATCTCGCCGGATTTCAGTCTCAACGGTTTCTTCTCGTCTTTGCTCATTTTCGCCATTGTCTTGCCTCCTGGTACAAGCCCCTGTGTCGATCGCGCAAGTCCATCGCGTGGATCACGAGCAGATCCTCCTCCGCCCCTTCGACTGCGAAGACCTCGAGTGCAACCCCCTCAATGTCGTCCCCGAAGAACATGACGCGGTCGTCGCGGTCGTCCCAATGTGGCTCGCGCCGTAATGGCCGGCGCCAAAGCCAGAGACCGCAATGCTCGATGACGTGGCGCGAGCGCTCACGTGAGATGCGGTGCTTGGTCGCTGCGCGACTCCATCTGATCTCAACTCCGTCATAGGCATAGTTGTGTCCGACAAAATTAGCAGCTTCCTTCGAGTGAAAGTCTTCGCTCAGCACACGAGGAAGCACCCAGTCGACCTCGACCTCTTCGTAGCGACCGCCGTCGAGGTAGGCGAAGGCACGACCCTCGCTGTCCAGGTGAATGACGTTCCTGGTCCAGTAGTGCTTGTAGACCTGAAGCCGGGTCCCGTCCGCCAGCTCGACTGCGTACATCCACATGAAGTCGTCGACGTGGTCGGGCGCCAGGTTCAGGATCGGCTCCCATTCCGCCGCCCGCACGTCCAGCGATTTCCCCCGCGTCCCCCGTTTCTTCGGCATCGGCCCGATCCTGCGGAGCAGGGTGTGACCGAACAAGACGCGGGAGTGCCGGCTCCGCGCCAGCTATCCCAAGGCTCTGCAGCTAGACCAGCAGCAGACCGACGAGGAGGAGAACAACGCCGATGCTCGCGGCGCCGGTGCCGAGCAGAAGCAGCCAGCGGCGGCGGGTGATGATCGAGACCGAGGCGAGCACGATCCCGACCTCGAGCCCGACCTCGGCCAGCTCATAGTCGAGGTGCTGGGTGTTGGCGTGGTCGACTTCCTTGTCGTGGGCGGCGATCTCGTCCCGCAGCCGAGCGTCGGCCGGTTCCAGTTCGTCGACGACCTTGGCCTCGTGGGCGCGGACGTGGGCGGCGGCCTCTTCTTCCGCCGGAGTACCCGTGCCGAGCACCTTCAGCATCGTCGAGTTGCCCTTGTTGATCTCGATCTTCAGCGTGTTGCTCTCGAGCTGGGCCGAAGCGTCGGCGCGGTGCGTCTCGCCGGTGATCACCTCTTTCACCGCCTCGGCGGCGAGGAAGGTGGCGATCGCGAGGAAGCCGGCGATCACCGCGACGACCATCGCCGCATGGCGTGCGTAGTGCGGCCCCGGCTCCCACTCGCCAGCCTGATGCCCCTGCTCGAAGCGCTCGTATGCCCGGTGGGCCTCCATCCAGACCCGCCTTTCTAACGATCGCCGCGGCCGTCGCGCAGTACAGTCGTGCCAACCCCACGACGGAGGAGCGGCGATGGCCGAATGCACGCATCTCGATCAGGTCCAGATCACCCAGCTGCCGGAGTCGGTCGCCGGATGCGAGGACTGCCTGGCCATGGGCGGCGCCTGGCTGCACTTGCGGATCTGCCTCAGCTGCGGCCACGTCGGTTGCTGCGATGACTCGCCGAATCGCCACGCCAGCGCCCACGCCGCCGGTTCCGGCCACCCGCTGATCCGCTCGATCGAGCCGCGCGAAGACTGGTCCTGGTGCTTCATCGACGAGGTCGGGATGGTGATCCCCGAGGTCACCGGCGAACCCAAGATCCCGCCCTCGCCGCTCGGCGGCTGAATCCGCAGGCTAGAGATGGGTCAGGATCGCGGCAATCGCCGTCGCGAACAGGCCGGACAGCAGGAATATCAGCCGATCGAGGCGCTGATCGACGCGGGCAAAGCCGGCCCTCATCTCAACGTCGAGCCGGTCGACGCGCTCATCGAGCTTGTCGACCTTGGCGTTGAGATCGTCCATTCTGGCGTCCGTCCAAGTTCTCCGCATCAGCCTCATGACCTCATGGTCGCAGACAAAACATCGCGTGGGTGACGCGAAAGTGCAAATTCTTCGTGCTGTGTCGATTCCGCCGTCGGAAGTTCGTCGTCTGGGTGAAAGGGCCTGAGAGACTGGGCCGGGAGCAACCAGAAGGAGGACACTATGGGCAGGATCGTCGTAACCGAGTTCGTCTCGCTCGACGGGGTGATGGAGGCCCCTGGGGGCGACGAAGGCTACAAACACAAAGCGTGGACTTTTGAGTTCGACCGCGGAGACGAGGGCAACAAATTCAAGCTCGACGAGCTCTTCGACGCCGAGGCCCAGCTCTTCGGCCGCCGCACCTACGAAGGCTTCGCCGCCGCTTGGCCCTCGCGCGAAGACGAGGTCGGCTTCGCCGACCGCATCAACTCGCTGCCGAAGTACGTCTTCTCCTCCACCCTCGAGCGGGCCGACTGGGAGCCGACCACGATCATCTCCGGCGACTTCGCCGCCGAGATCGGCAAGGTGAAGGACGAGGTCGGCGGCAACATCCTCGTCGCCGGCAGCTGTCAGCTCGTCCACGGCCTGGTCGAGCACAACCTGGTCGACGAACTCCGCCTGATGGTGTTCCCTGTCCTGCTCGGCACCGGCAAACGCCTCTTTGCCGAGCATGACGGCGACAAGCAGACCCTGAAGCTGACCGAGTCGAAGCGCGTCGGCGGCGACGGGGTCTTGATCCTCACCTACGAGCCGGCCTGAACGCAACATCGGGCGCCGCGACCCGGCGGCGCCCTATTCCCCGGTCTGTTCGAAGGTGTGCTGGTACAGCGTCGACTCGCCGCTGCCGTAGATCGACTCGATCGGCGACTGCTGGGTGCATGGCGGGGCTGGCGCCGCCGCTGAACCTGACTGTTCGGCGAACGCGTATTTCTTGATCCGGGTGAACAGGTCTTCGGCTTCTTTTTTGATTTCATCGGGGGTTAGTTCGACGAATGCTTCGCCCGAGTTTTTCTGTTCTTTGAAGCGTGGGACGTGTTCCCGGAACCCTTCGTTTTCCGGCGTGGTGGAGACGGGGGTCGCGGTGATTCCCGCCGTGCACTGGCTGGTGATGAAGCTGGGAAGACCCGCCAGCAGGTCCTTGGCCCATTCCGGCGGGCTGTAAGCGCTATTGCGGTTGATCGTCAGGCGATTGCCGTAGGTGGACAGGGTTTCCGTATTGATCGGACCCATGGTCCTGAGGAAATGGATGTGTTCGCCTTTTTCGTTTTCCGTGGTCAATTCGCTGATCAGCGAAGCGGTGATGTTGCCGAAGAACGAGGTGACCTCACGTTTGTAGAGACCAAGCCCGGTGAGAAGCGGGTTGAGATTGCGGATGAACGGATCGACCGCCCGCAGCAACGGCGGGAAGTTGTCGCGGAACAGCTTGCGCAGAGCCGGGAAGCCGGACGGCGCCCGCGCGATCACCGGCACCAGGCCTTCGAACAGGCCCTTGGCTTCAGGTGCCAAGCGCCCGAACGCGATCAGCGTCGGGGACAGCTGTTCGGCCACCGGGACCAGCTGGCGCATCAGCGGATCGGCGTTCTGAGCGAAGGTCTTGAGGCGTTCCACGGTCAGCTTCGACTCGTCGAGGAAGGTCGGGAAAGCTTTGAACAGAGCTTCGATGTCGCGATCGCGGGCGCCGGCAGTCTGGAAGACCCGGTTGGAGCTCTGAATCAGGTTCGCGAGCTGCCCTTCGCGACCGCGAAGCGCACTGAAGGTCGTGGCGCCGTTGCGGAAGAGTTGGCTGACCGCGACCTTCTGGGTGTCGAGGATGCGGAACAGCTTTTCGAATTCCTGGAAGGTCGGTTCGAACTCGCCGATCGCGTAGGAGAGGCTCTGCCCCTGGCCGTTGATCGCGACCGCCGCTTCCTGCATCCATTCCTGGAAGGCGGCCCGGGTCTGGGGATTGAAGGTGCGGAAGATCTCGTCGAGCTGGACCGATTCGGCGACGTTGGCCTCGGGCACCTCGCCGCCGTCGGCGAGCTCGGGACCGTCGCGATCGCCGGGCGTCAGTTCGATGTAGGTCTCACCGAGCAGGGTCTTGGTGCGCAGGATCGCCCGCGTCGACTCCGGCAGCGGCGCGTACTTGTCGTCGATGTCGACCGTGGCCAGGGCCTGCCTCCCGTTCGGCGCCAGCGCGATGTTCTGGACTTTGCCGACGTTCACACCCGAGATCCGAACGTCGGACTGTTCGGCCAGCTGCGTTGCCTCGTTGAAGGGAACTTTGATCTGGTAGGGCTTCGCCTTGAAAGGCGTCGGGCCGCCGAAGGTGACCCAGAGGAAGAGCAGGATCCCGAAGCACGACAGCGCGAAGCCGACGATGACGAGTAGCTGCGTGGTGCTGGGGGCGCGCTTGCTCATTTTTCCTTGTATTCACATTTTCCGGTCGGGTTTCCCGACACCGGGATTTCGACGGCGCGTGGAATACCCGTCAGCTGCAGAAGGGTTTTCAGCTGTGGGTGGGGCTGGGTCAACCCGTAGCCGAGACTGGCTCCGTTACAGGTGATCAGAACCATGCCTCGCAGAATCGGTCCGCCGGCATCCTGGAGGTTGAAGGCGGCGTTGAAGTCATGGTTCAGCCAAGCCAGGTAGAAGAGGTAGCTCTCGGCTGAGCCCTTCGGGTTGTAGGCGAGCAGGTTGAGGAATTTGTTCAGCCCGCCCACCGCGTTGCCGAAGTTGCGCACGGTCTTGCTCAGCGGTCCCGAGCCTTCGTTGGCGTGGGTCAGCACCGGCCGGACTTCCCGGGTGAAGGGCCGGATCTGGTCGCGGATCGGGGCGGTCGTCTGCTGGAACATCTTCTCGGTCGCCTTGAAGGCCGGAACCGACGCCTGTGCCTGCGGGATCAGCTTCGTCAGCGCCGGATATGCAGCCTGCGAGAAGCGGGTGGAGCTGGAGAGGCCGGCCTTGGCGGCGGTCAGGGTCGAGGGGAATTCGCGCAGCGCCTCCTGAATCGATGCCTGCTGGTTCGCGAAGTTGCCGAGGGCCGCGTCGGAGGAGGTGACGAAGCGCCTTACCTCGGAATCGTGCTGGCCGAGTTCAGTCGTCAGCAGACCGAAGTCGTGAATCACTCGGGCGAGAGCGACGTGGCGGGCGGCGACCGCCTTGTTCAGCTTCGCCACGTAGTGGACGAACGGCTCGAAGCGACGCAGGGCGTTGCCGAGCTGTCCGCCGCGCCCGCCGATCCCCTGCGCTCCTCCCGCGACCAGCAGCTGCAGGTACTGGCGCGTGTCGGCGTCGAGGCTGCCGAGGAAGGCGTCGAGGTTCGTGTTGGGTTCGGTCTGGGCGAGGGTGAATTCGTGACCGTCTTCGATTGAATCCTTGCCCGTCCCCGGTTCCACCTCGACGACCATGTCGTTGAGGCCCGTTTTTGGTCGCAGCAGGAAGGTCGCGTTGGGGTGGATCAGTTCCATGTACTTCGGCACGATGTCCATGCCGACCACCGCGTGGCCGTCTTCAAGGTCGACCGATGCGACCTTGCCGATCTGGACGCCGGCGATGTCGACCGACTGACCCTGCCCCGGCGTCACCGCCTGGGCGGTCGCGAACTCGGCCGAGATGTGTTCGAATTCTTCCCCGACGACTGGCAGCCAAGACGGCAACGAGGCCTTCTGCTGGGTGAAGATTCCGAGCATCATCACGATGCCGGCGACGGCGAGGACGACGATCGCAATCGTGTCTTTGCGGTGGCCGCGGGACTGGCGACTGAGCCAGGCGCGGAAGTGCCGCCAGCGGCTGGTCTTTTCCACCGGCTCGCTCATGGGTTGACCCCCGCGACCGAGGGAGTCGGTTCGCCAACCTGTCCGAGCGGCCCATTCACATCCGGAACCGCGTTCGTGTAGCAGCGGACGTCTGGCTTGAACGGCGGCCGCGCACCGAGCTGAGGCTGATTCCCAAGGGGGTTGGCAACCGTGTGTGCGTACTGGATCTTGTCCGTGCTCAGGTTCCCCTTCGGGTTCGATTCACCGACGAGCACGGACCCGCCGCCGGCCTGGGCACGTACATAGGGACCGTTGCCGTCGAAGTTCTGGCCGGCTCCCGCGAGATCCGACAGCAGGTAGAAGAACTCGCGGTAGCTGGGATCCCCGGTGCTGAAGCGATCGTTGATCACCTGGTTGCCAGCCGGGACGAAGACCTTGGAAGTGCAGAGGCTGAGCTGATTCAGCTGCGGCAGCGCCACTTCGTTGCCGGCTTGTGCGGCACCAGCGAGACCGGGGGTCGATTCCGCGAGCAGCTTCGCGAGGCCGCCTCCCTCTTTACCGGACAGCAGCGGACGAACCTGTTCGAGCCAGGGTTCGCCGCTGCTGATCAGCTGCGGCAGCTCGGCGACCGCCGGCGTGAACTCGATCGCCCAGGTCCGCAGCGGCGGCAGCGTCCGGTTGAGGCTGACGAGCGACGTGGTCCCCACCTTGAGGGTCGGCGCCAACAGATTGATCGTCGTCGAAAGGTTGGCCGACTGGGTCGCGAGGGCGCCGGTGAAGACGTTGAAGTTGTCGATCAGGCCCTGGAGGGCGGATTGGTTGCTGGCGAAGGCGGAAAAGGTCCGCGCTGAGCCCTCGATCAGACGCTGCAGGTCGCGCGCTTCGGTGCCGAGCAGCGCGTTGGTGACCTGGGCGCTGTAGCGGCCGGCGTCGCCGCCGTACTTGAAGGCGCCGTTGAGCGCTTCGGCGCCGGTCTTGCCTTTCACCTCGGGCAGCTGCGTTTCGTCATCCGCCGCGGTCGGTTTGCCGTTCAGCGCCTTGCCGTAGCTCTCGAGCAGGCGACTGAGGTCGGCGCGCACCGGCGACTGCAGCGCGGTCAGGACTTCGTCGAGCTGGACCGCGGTCGAGGTGCGGCTGACCGGGATCGTGCCGCCGCTGTCCAGTTCCGGCGCGCTGGGGCTGCCGGGGTCGAGTTCGATGAAGAAGTTGCCCTCGAGGAAGATCCGCGGCCGAATCGCGGCGAAGGCATCGTCGTGGATCGGGCGGCCGCTGCCGTCGACGGTGAAGGTGACCTTGGTCGCGTCGCCGTCGCGTTCGCTCGAGACCACCTTGCCGACGTCGACGCCGGCGATCCGCACCGGCGAGTTGAGGGCGATGTTGGCCGAGTTGGAGAAGGTCGCGTTGACTTCGTAGCCGTAACTCGTGAAGGGCACGTGGCCGGTGAAGGCGAGGTACGGGCCGACCGTGAAGATGATGATGAAGATGATCGCGATCAGAGCGTTGCTCGGCCGCCACTTGATACGGCTGCCGGTGTTTGCACGCAGGTCTCGCTCGGGAAGGCGGGTCATTCTTCCGACCCTTCCTTGCTGCCCCCACGGGTAGTGGTGCCCCACACCTTCGTATTGCCGATCACGACCTTGCCGGGCAGGTACTTCTCATTGCCGGCTTCGCAGACGTTCGGCTGACCCGGCGCGCCGGTCTGCGGATAGGGGTTGAAGTGGAGGCGGTTTTCACGGCCTGGCCCGTTGGCTGGGGCGGACGCTTGCCCTGACTCGCTGTTGGGGCCTTCGGCCGGTTGGAAGGTGATGAAGTTGAGCCAGTTGCCTTGGCCGTTGCCACCGCTGTTCGCGCTCGCCAGCTGTCTGAAGGCAAGGGTGATGTAGTTGCAGGTCGTCTGCGCCGGGACGATGAACTTGAGCGAAGGCTTCAACACCTTGTTGGTGTCGATCAGCAGATCCAACCCGTTGAAGACACCTGGGGACTGCTGGAACGCCAGCAAGGCTTCCGCGGTCGGTTGCAGCTGGTTGTTGAGGATCGGCGTCGCGTTCAGCGCCGGAACACCGGCGTGCAGCGCTTCGGCGATCACCGGCGAGGTGTCGGCCAAAGCCTTCGCTCCAGGCTGGAAGGCGGTGAAGAAGCGGTCGGAATCACGCAGGAACGGGTTGATCGCGGGTAGGTCGGCGTTGACCGTGTCGAGAGTCGGCGGGCTCTTTTCGATCGTTTCCTGGATGTATGGGCGCGCGACGCGGGCAAACGCGGCGAAGGTCCGGTCGAGGGCGACGAACATGCTCGCCTGGGTCTCCGCCACCGGCGCGATCGTCGCCGAGAGGGCCTCGAGCGCCCGCCAGAAGCCAGCGAAGTCGGTACTCGGCGAGACGATCGCCCGCAGCGCCGGCTGGCCGAATTCGACCGCCCGCCGCAACGAGCCGAGCGCTTCGTTCAGCTGCGGCCCGCGGCCGGCGAGGGCGTTGCCGAAGCCGGCCAGGTTCTGGCGGATCGCGTCGCGAGTCGGTTTGTCGAACATGTCGAAGAACTGGTCGATGTCGACCGGTTCCGGATGCGCAGCGGAGATGGGAATCGTTTCGCCTGCCTTGAAGCCCTTCGAGGAGTCACCGGGGGTGACCTGGAGGAACTTCAGCCCGAGCGCCGACTTCGGCCGAATCATGACCGTCGAGTCGACCGGCAGCGGTTCGGCGTTCTTGTCGAGGCTGAGCGAGAGTTCGGCTGCGACCTCGCCATTTTCGAGCTGGACCGGCACCACCGACTTGACGATGCCGACGCGAACCCCGCCGATCCGCACCTCGTTGCCTTTGACCAGGGCATCGGCGTTCGGCACCCGCGCCTTCAGGTCATAGGTCGAGACGAACGGCAGCCCGTTGTTGGCGTTGTAGGCGAGGAAGACGGCGATGATCACGACCAGCACCGTCACTGCCCCGACCAAGACCGGGCTGCTGGCGATTCCCTGGAGTCCGCTGCGGTTTCTGCTCATTGGCCGAGGAGGTAGTCGAGGAGCGGTTCGGTGCCTTCGGTGCTGGACGCTTCGCCGAGTTCGGCTTCTCCGCCGCGGACTGAGCCCGCCTGACCGATCCCGGTCGAGGGTCCGAACCCGGCACTGGTGCCACCGGTCTTTTCTTCCTGCTGCTGAAGGAGCAGCTTGAACAGCTCGGCGCTGCTGGTCGCCGACGGTTCCGAGTGGTTAGGCCCGTGGAAGCGAGACGCGCAGCCTGATTCGCCGTGCTTATTCGCTTCGTATTCGAGGCAGTTGGTCAAGGTCACCAGCGTGCGGCCGAAATGCCCGTACTGGTCGAACCCGTTGAACGCGCCGGCCGAGTTGTAGATGAGTTCGACCAGCCCGGTCCAGCCGCCGGTCTTGTTGATGTCGGTGAAGAGCTTTGCCAATTCGGTCGTCGGCGAAACTCCGGACCTGGCCAGTTCTCCCGCCTTACGGACGACCGGATCGGTCTGGGCAAAGATCGGGCCTGAGGCTTCGCCAGCGGATCCGAGGCTCTTCAGCGCCACCGTCGTTGCCTCTGAGAACGGGGTCAGCGTCCGGGTCGCGTCGGTCAGCGAGGGAGCCGCGGCGCCGAGATCTTCGAAGACGGGAGTCGCCGCGTCGGAGAAGCCCTTGAGGTTGACCATCGTCGTTCGGAACTCCCGGAGGAATTGTGGGAATTTCTGCAGAGACTCTTCGAGCTGCTCGCCCCGTTCCGCGCTCGCTTCAGCGGCGGCGCCGGAGTTGGCGAGGAACCCAGCGACGTGGGCTCGCTCCCGCGAAAGCGGCCCGAGGATTTCCTCCGAATCACTCGCCAGCTGCGCCAGCTGGTCGCGCTGCGCCGAGAGGATGCCGAACAGGCGATCGACATCGCGCAGCACCGGGTTCGCGCGCTTGACCAGCACTTCGATGTCTTTGCCGCGGCCGGCGAGGCCGGCGCCGAGTTCGTTCAGGATCAGGCGGAAGCGCTGCGCATAGGGCAGCGTGTTGATGTCGTTGATCAGGTCCGGGTCGACGCTGGTCCCGTTGCTGCCCAGCGGCAGCAGGTACTCGCCCTCGCCCGGCCCCGATTCGATCTTCTTCAGCGACGGCGGTGCCGGCGAACCGGGCGCCCGCGGCAAGGTCGGCCGGCAGTCGACGAACTTCTCGCCGATCAGCGACTGCGGGCGGATCAGGCAGGTCGCATCGGAGCGGAAGTCCTGGAAGCTCGGATCCGAGATGTCCATCACGATGATCGCCTTGCCGGGGACCGAGACCGCCTTGCCGTCGCGGTATGCGACCACTTCGCCGGGACGCGAGACGCTGACCGATTCGATCGTGCCGACGTTGGCGCCGGCGATCCGCACCTGCTCGCCGGTGACCATGAAGGCGCCGTTGTCGAAGATCGCCCGCACCTTGTAGCCGCCACTCGCGCTGTCGCCGCCGGAAGCCAGCAGGACGATGACGACAACCGCCGCCACGACCAGACCCGCCGCGATTATCGCCCGGCCTCTCATGGTCCAGGGGGCGCGTCGGCCGGGTCGCATTGGGATGATCCGACTCCGCTCCCGGCGTGGGGCGGATTCACGAAGGGGTTTGACCCGTCGCTTGCTTTCTGGGTTACGCCGCCAGGGCAGGGACGGCGCACCGGGGCTTCGCTGCCGAAGGCGTTCAGCTGTTCGCTTCTGGTGATCGGTTCGAGCGCGCCGGCGTTGTATTTGAAGAGGTTCTGGGCCGAGACGGAGGCGCGGACGTAGTGGCCGTTGCCGTCGTAGTAGCCGGCAGCCGTGCCAAGCCTTCCCAATGCGTTGTAGAAGTCGGGCGTGTAGGTGCGCCACTCGGTCAGGTCCGGCAGGAACGCGGTGATCGCTTCTTCGGAGTGCGGGAATGCCTTTGCGGCCTGGCTCTGGACTTGCGGCAAGACCTTCAGCAGATCAGCGAGATCGTTGCCCTTGCCGGGCCGGTCGACGGTCAGCTTCAGGTTCCGCGTGAAGGGGATGAATTTGGAGAGGACCGGGCGCAGTTCGGCCAGGAACGGCGCCAGGTTCTTGGTCGCCGGCTTCGCCGTGTTGATCAGCGGGTCGAGGTCGTCGAGCGCGGCGCGGAGGTTGACGAAGGTCGTGTTCGACTGCCGCATGAACGGCGGCAGGCGCCGCAGGGTCTGGTCGAAGGCGACGTTCTGATCGGCGATCGCGTTGAACGCCGTGTTGGCGTTGGAGATCGCGCTGGAGAGGGCTTCGCCGCGGCCGGCGACCGCGGTCGTCAGCTTGGCCGAGCTGACGATGAACTGTTCGAACAGGCGCTGGTCGGCGTTGAGTTCGCCGGCGAAGGCGCTGGTCCGGTTGAGGGCGGGACCGAAATACTTGTAGGCGTCGTTCGCCGCTTTGCCCTGGCCGCTGTAAATCGAGGCGTTGCCCTTGATGAAGTCGGCGAGCCCCTTGCGGACCGGGGGCGGGAAGGTGTTGAAGAACTGGTCGATGTCGACCGGCGTCGTCGTCGAGGAAAGGCCCAGCGTGGCGTCGTCGTCGAGCGCCGGGTTGCTGTTCGGCCCGGGGCTGATCGAGACGTAGTGGTTGGCGACCCCGGAGAGCGAGGTGGCGCGGATCACCGCGGTCGTGCCTTCGTGCAGCTCCTGGTCGACTTCGACGTGGACTTCGGCCAGGTTGTCGTCGCTGAGGTCGATGCTTTCGACCGAGCCGACCGGCGAGCCGCCGATCAGAACCTGGTTGTCGGGCACGAGCTGACCCGCGTTTTGGAAGACGAGCGTGTACTGGTGGCCGCCGCCGTTGCTGAGAAAGACGACCGCCAGCACGATCACAACCGCCGCCAGGGCCGCGATGACGGCAATCCGCGCGGGGGTGGTCCCTCGGCCCGGAGCCGAGCTTTTCTCCTCGCCTAAAGGTTTGGCAGCCACGGGTCGTCGTCGCTCTACGTTCCCCGGCCCCTCCGACCCGGTGGAACGGGCGGCACGATCGTATCCGAGCCTCTCCCGCCAAATCCGTGCCCAGCAGGGGCTTAACTGGAAATCAACGCGATACTCTGGCGCCGCGGAGTGGTTAGGGGGGATGGGAGGCGCCTCGCCAATTCGATCCGGAGGAGCGACTCAATGCGTAAACGTTCAACTCTGATCGTGGGCTTGGCCATGGCGGCCATCACCACGATCGTGGCTTCGTCCGCCCTCGCCGGGCCAGTCGGTGCGCCGGTGGCCTCGAGCGACGGAAATTCCCAGGCGATCGGCGCGGTTCTCGCGCCGAAGAAGCTCTACAAGAAGACCTTCACCCCGGGAACGCTCGAAGTGACCACCCAGCTGACGACGACCGCCGCCAGCGGCTTCCCCAGCCCGACCAACCACGTCGTCATCGACTTCGACCAGAACGCCAAAGTCTTCAGCAAAGGGGTGCCCACCTGCAATGCGGCCCTGCTGCAGAACACCTCGACCGAAGTCGCCCTGCAGAAATGCGGCAGCGCCAAAATCGGCGGAGGGACCGGCCAAGCGGTGATCAACCTCGGTGGACGGCTGGTGCCGGCGCCGGCGACCGTGACCGCCTTCAACGGAGTCCCGAAGGGCGGCAAGACGGTCGTCCTGCTCCACACCTACGCGACGACCCCGGTGCAGACGACGCTGGTCCTGACCGGCGTGGTCAGCAACCTCAACAAGGAAGGCTACGGGCCCCGCCTTGACGTCGAAGTGCCGCTGATCGCCGGCGGCCAGGGCGCGCTGACGGACTTCAACGTCAAGATCAACAAGAAATACAAGTACAAGGGCGAGCCAACGAGCTTCATCTACGCCAAATGCCCGGCTTCGAAGAAGCTCAAGCTCCGTTCCACCTTCACCTTCCTCGACGGCCAGACCTCGAACCCGGTCTACACGCAGAGCTGCGCGCAGAAGCCGGAACCGAAGAAGTAGCACCGACGCTCAGAGACCTCGCTCAATAGCTGAACATGAGGCCCTCGCGCCACCGGCGCGGGGGCCTCTTTTTTGCCCCGACCCGGTCTACACGCTGAGCTTCGGAATAACCCGCTTCAGCGGTTTCGGCAGCCACCAGACCTTGTCGCCGAGCAGCAACATCAGGGCCGGTAGGAGGACGATGCGGACGACGGTGGCGTCGAGGATGACGGCGACGGTGAGGCCGATGCCGAGCTGGCTGACCGTTGCGATCGAGGAGCCGGCGAAGGCGATGAAGACGGCCATCATGATCGCCGCGGCGCCGGTGATCACGGCGGCGGTTTTGGCGAGGCCGAACTGGACCGCGGCGGCGTTGTCGGCCTCGCGGTCGTAGTGCTCGCGCATGCGGCTGAGGAGGAAGACCGCGTAGTCGATCGAGAGGCCGAAAACGACGGCGAAGATCATCATCGCGCCGACCGTTTCGACGTAGGAATGGCCTCCCAGGGGCCAGTCGTCGGGCACGTGGAAGAGGATGGTGAGGATGCCGAAGGCGACGCCGACGGTGAGCAGGTTGAGGCCGACGGCGATCGCCGCGAGGGGGATCGCCCGCAGGACCAGGACGAGGACGAGGAAGGTGACAAGGGCGATCGCCGCGATCACGAACGGAATCCGTTCGTTCGTGATCGTGCCGTAGTCGTTGAGCGTGGCGGCACCGCCGCCGACGCCGGTGACGAGGTCCGCTTCTTCCCCCAGGGCCCTGGCTTCGCGGTCGAGCTTTTCGTTGAGGGCAATCGAGCCGTCGGAGTTGAAGGTGTACTTGGAGATGACGAGCACCGAGGCGGCCTGGCCGCTGGTCAGGTCGATCGTTTCGCCGGCGTTGGCGCGTTGGCGCGGCGGCGCCCCGTCAACCGCGGAGAGGACAAAGAAACCGGAGTTGAAGATCCCGGGCGACGCTTCGCGGACCTGCCGCGCCTGGCGGTTGATTCGCTTCTTGCCGTCGAGCACCTGGATGCTGGCTTCCCGCAGTTCGCTCTCGCCCCCCCGCGTTTCTTCGGCCGCTTCGGTGAGTCCCGTCTCGAGCGCTTCGGCGCCGCCGCTGAGCTGGTCGATACCGCCGACCAGAGCTACAGCGGCACCGCTGAGCCGGGTGAGCCCGTCGCCGAGTTCGTTGGCGGCGCCCGAGAGTTTCGCCGCGCCGCCGGCGAGTTTGTTGCCGGCGGCGTGGATTTCGCGCAGGCCTTCTTCCAGTTTCTCCGCCCCGTTGGAGAGCCGCTGCAGCAACACCAGTTCGGACTTGAGGAAGCTGACGATGCGCTCGGCTTCGTCGGTGTCTTCGAGCAGGCGCGCCTGCAGGGCTTCGAGTTCGGCCGGCAGGCCCGCGTATTCGGGCGCGTAGGGGGCACCGCTGACGGGATCGGTGCCGGTCACGGCAGCCGTCGCCCGGCGCACCGCTTCCAGCGCCGCGGTGTAGTTCGGATCGGTCTGGCCGACGGTCATGCCCTGCAACTGCGCGAGGGCCGCTTTCAGCTGCGCTTCCGCTTCCTTGCTGGGAGCGATCAGCTGCGGCAGCTTCGTGTTGGCGTCCGCCGACAGCGCCCGTTCCAGGCGCTGGGTGCTGCGCAGGGCGTTGTGCCGCAGGTTCGGGATCAGCGAGCCGCGAATCGACAGCTTCAGCTGCAGCGCCGCGGTCACCGCCGTCCCCTCCGCTTCCGCCAGCCGCGCCGATCCCTTCGAGAACTGTTCGAGGGCCCCGATCGCACGCACGCTTCCGGCCGTCGCTCGACTGAGGCCGGTCGCGATCTGCTCGGCTCCGTCGCCGGCGCGGTTGGTCCCAAGCGCCACCAGCCCTGCCCCCGCGCTCGCTTCCGAGATCCCGTCCCGCAGTTCGGCGACGCCGCCGGCCGCGGTGCCGAGCTGGTTGCCAAGCCGGCCGAGCTGCTTGACCGCCCCGATGTTCCCTTCCGAGGCGAGCGCGGCGTTGCCGAGTTCCTGCAGCGGTTCGACCCGCTTGGTGATCTGGTCCGGGCCGATCACAACCTGCACCCCCGGCAGCGCCGCCATCTTCCTCTGGAAGGCGCCAAGCGAGTTCATACTGCCTTTGTCCGTGATCGGGCCCTCTTCGTTGACGGCGATGACCTGGAACGGGGCGTCCCAGCCGGGCCCGATCGTGTCGTCGATTTCTTCCACCGCCTGCCGGGCCGGGGCGTCCTCGGCCAGCTCTTCCGGGCTCGGCGGGCCGGTCTTCAGGCCGATTGCGGGCGCCGCCAGGATCAGCAACACGGCGCCGATCGCCGCCGCGATCGGCGCCGGTCGCCGCAGCGCCGCGGTGACGAAGGTCATCAGGCGCGAGCGTTCGCTCGGCGGCTTGCCGATCCGCCAGCGATCGAGGTTGGTGCCGATCAGGGTCAGCAGCGCCGGCCCGACGATCGTCGCGACGGCGACGCTGAGGAGCACGACCATGATCAGGGTCCCCGCCAGCGAGACCAGCAGTGCCCCCGGCAGGATGAACAACGCGACCAGCATCGAGAGCATCAGGGTGCTGCCGGCGAAGACCGTCGTCCGCCCCGCCGTGCGGCGCGTTCGGCGGGCGGCGTCGGCGGGCTCGGCGCCGGCCGCCAGCTCCTCGCGGAAGCGGGAGACCATCAGCAGCGCGTAGTCGACCCCGAGCGCCAGCCCCATCATCGTGCAGACCGCGAGGGCGAAGGCGTCGACGTCGAACCAGCCGGCGGCGAGGTAGAGGATCCCGCGCGAGGCGACGACCGTGACAGCGCCGAAGGCGAGCGGGATCGCGGCCGCGATCGGCGAGCGGAAGACGAGCAGGAGGATGATCAGGAGGAAGGGGAGGGCGATCAGCTCGCCCCGCTCGGAGGCGGCGATCGACTCGTCCTGGAGCGCGCGGGAGATCGTCGCGTAGCCCGACTGCGTTGCCCTTACCGGGGCGTGGATCTGCCGTTCGAGGATCCCTTCGAGCTCCGGCACGGTGTCGTTGACCGCGGTTTTGGTGTCGACGTGGAAGTCGGCGAGGATCAGCGCCCGGTCGGGCTGGGACCGCAGCGGGGCGACGACGCCCCGGTCCCAGGGCGAAAGCGTCGTCACCTTCGGGTCGCGGCGCAGGGCCCGGACCAGCGCCGGGCCCTGGCGGTCGATCGCCTGCGCCGGGCCCTGCAGCAGGATCGCGAACGGCGCCGAGTCGCCGAAATGTTCTTCCAGCAGCTCGTTGCCCTTCGAGGAGGCGGTGCCGGGCACGCTGATGTTGGTGGGGTTGAGCCGCCCCTCGACTCCGGTGCCGATCGCGGCGAGGGCGACGAGCAGCAGCCCGGCGACGATCAGCGTCGCCCAGGCACGGCGGCGCCGGGGGTCCGACCGCCCGGACCGTGACTGTCCCCTGCTCCTCTCCCTTCCCACCCGTGGTAGTTTGGCGGTCAGGGGAACGGTAGGGAGGAAACTATGCAGAAGAATGTGTTAAGGGTGTCCGTGATCGCCGCGGCGCTGTTTGCTGTGCTCGCTGGCACGACGGCGGCGGCGCTTGTACTTCAACTCGGGCCGCTCATCGTCACCACCGACGGTGGCTTTTCGCCGACGACGCTGCCGAAGCACAAGTTCGCGCCGATCAAACTGCACGGCTACGGCAAGATCTCGACCGACGACGGCTCGATCCCGCCGGCGCTCGACGAACTGACGATCTGGTTCGACAAACATGGCGCGGTCGAGACCAAGGGGCTCCCGGTCTGCACCAAGGGGAAGCTGGTCGCGACGACCGTCGCGCAGGCGCGTAGGGCTTGCCCGGATTCGATCGTCGGCGAAGGCTTCGGCGAAGCCACCGTCTACTTCCCGGAATCGAAACCGATTCCGGCGAAGTCGCCGATCACGATCTTCAACGGGCCGAAGAAGAACGGCAACCCGACCGTGTTCGCGCACGCCTACCTCAGCGTGCCGGCGCCGACCACCTACATCGTTCCGGTCGAGATCCAGAAAGTGCACAGCGGCCGCTACGGCTTCAAGACCGTGGCCAAAATCCCGAAGATCGCCGGCGGCTCCGGCGTGCCGAAGTACGGCAGCTTGAAGATCGGCAAGGAATGGACCTTCAAGGGCCAGAAGCTGAGCTACGCCAACGCCAGCTGTCCCGACGGCCACCTGCAGGCGAAAGTCCTGGTCCACTTCCTCGACGGCACCTCGATGCACGGGGAGCTGCTGCGAACCTGCACGGGTAGGTAAGCGATGAAGAGGGTGCCGAAAGCTGTCCTCGCGGCGGTGGCGATCTGCCTCTTGACCGGCGCCGCCGCGGCCTACGCGCTGACCGGCGAATTCAAAAACACCGTGGTCAGCGCAACCGCGACGATGATGCCGCGGGAGCTGCCCGCCCATGGCGGCGCCCCGATCGAACTCAGCAGCATCACCCGGATCAAGAACAAGGACGGCAGCCAGCCGGGGACGCTCTCCAGCATCGTCTTCCAGCTCGACAAGCACGGCTTCGTCGACACCAAAGGGCTGCCGGTCTGCACGATGGCGAAGCTGGCCGAAACGAAGCCGGCGGAGGCACGCAAGCGTTGCGCCGGGGCGCTCGTCGGCACCGGGCTCGGCAAGGCGAAGGTGACGCTTCCCGGCCAGGCGACGGTCGACGTCAGCTCACCGCTCTCCTTCTTCAACGGACCGAAGGTGGGCGGCAAGCCGACCCTTATCGCCCACGCTTACGAGACGATCCCGGCGCCGAAAACGTTGCTGGTCCCGATCGTGATCGAGAAGGTGGCGAAGGGGCGGTACGGATTTGAGGCGAAGGTGACGCTGCCGCCGATCGCCGAAGGCTACGGCTCGGCGACGCTCGCCGAAGCAACCCTGGGACGGACCTTCGAGCGCGGCGGCAAGGAAGTCGGGTACCTCAACGCCTACTGCTCCGGCGGCCGGCTCCAAGTCCACGGCAGCCTCTCCTTCAGCAACGGCGACTTCTTCCCCGCCACGCTGACCTCGCCGTGCCATCTTCCACGCTGAAATTCGCTGCGCTGCTCGGCTGCACGGTGGCAGTACTGGCAGCGACTGCCGCCGGGGCTGCGCTGGTCGCCTACCAGGACCTGGTCCTGCACGCCAACGGCGGCTTTACGCCGCGGACGCTGCCGCGCAGCCACTACGCGCCGATTCAGTTCAAGGGCCATTTCGACATCGACGCCAGAGGCGGCGGCCGCCCGCGAGTGCTGCAGCGTGTCGTGCTCGACTTCGACCGTGACGGACGTCTCGGCGTCGCCGGCCTGCCAACCTGCGCGGCAGAACAGATCGCCAGCGCAAGCGTCGCCGAAGCCCGCCAGATCTGCCGTGGCGCGATCGTCGGCCGCGGCCACGTCGAAGCGCTGATCGAATTCGGCGGCGCCGAGATCCCGGCCAAATCCGACCTGACGGTCTTCAACGCGCCGCCAGTCGAAGGCCACCCCGCGGTCGTCCTCCACGCCCAGACGACGGCGCCGGCGACCCAGACCTTTGCGATCGTCGCGCCGATCGTTCGTCGCCGCGGCGAATACCGCTACCGGGTGACGATCGAAGTGCCAGCGATCGCCGGCGGGCTCGGCTCCCTGACCCATCTCGACGCCGAAATCGGCCGTCGCTACGAGGCCGGCGGCAAGCAGCGCAGCTATGTCTCCGCCCGCTGCTCGGACAACATTCTCCGCACCCGAGGCGGCTTCACCTTCGCCGACGGCACCCTGATCGAAGGCAGCGTCGAAAAGTTCTGCCGGGCCGAGTAGCTCCTATACTTGCCAGCCCCGGGCCGCTAGCTCAACTGGTTAGAGCAGGAGCCTCTTAAGCTCAAGGTTGAAGGTTCGAGTCCTTCGCGGCCCATCTATTCGCCGAGGCCAGTGCCGAGGCCGCCCAGCGGGTTTTCCAGTTTTTCTTTGTTTCCCTGGTTGCCCGAGGCTTTGTTCGCTTCTTCGAGTGCTTTCAGCTGTTTTTCGGCTTCGCCCGAGCGTTTCTTGTATTCGTCGAGCTGGTTTTCGAGGTTTTCGCGTTCGAACTTGCCTTTGGTCAAGGCGATCGCTTCGGCCCTCGTTTTTGCGGCCGCTTCCGGTTCGAAGGCGAAGTACTGGTAGATCGCGAGCGTGCTCAGCGAGTTCAGGCTCGGACGCTGTTTGGCGACGATCGCCGCGGCTGCGGCTGCCGCATCCATGTTTTCTTCGAAGCCCGGCGCGCTCGGTGCGGTTTCGGCGAGGGTGACGAAGGTTGGCGCGATCAGCTGCGCGACGCTCGCGCTCGGGTCGGTGGTGGCTTTCAGGTACTCCGACCAGGTTTCGCTCGCCTTCCGGTACATCTGGACCGTTTCCTGGGTGAGCACGGTCCCTTCCGCGGTGGCTTCGACCAGCTGATTGCCAGCATTGAGCTGCGCCCGGGTCAGCGCCTGGAGCAGTTCGGGGTCTTCCGGGCTTTTCACCAGTTTCCGTTCGATCCGTTCCGCCTGTTCTTCGTAGATCACGGCGCCGTTGTTGCTTTCGCTGCCGCCATCGAACAGCGAACTGATGTTGCCGATGCCGGTGACGAGGAAGAGGCTGAGCCCCATCAGCACCGCGAGAACCGCGTAGACGACTTTGACGACGTTGCGTCGTTTGCCGCGGATGTCGAACAGCATCCGATGCTCTTTTTCGCCTTTAGCCATCGCCTCTACTCCTGGGGCGAGGGCTCGGCCACCCCTCCCCGCTTCTCGCCCGGCCTGCCGAGGACCTTGGCGATCAAGATACTCAACTCAAACAGAACGAGGAGTGGAACCATCTCGATGATCATCGAGACCGGGTCGACGCCGGGCAGCGCCGCCGCGATCACGGCGATCACCAAGTAGGCGTAGCGACGGTTCTGCGTCAGTTGCTCGATCTTGACGATCCCGAGCCGGGTGACGGCGAGGATCACCAGCGGCAGCTGGAAGACCAGCGCTCCCGCCAACATCGTCATCGAGAAGAAGCTGTAGTAGTCCTTGGCCCGAACCTGGATGTTGAACTGGGTGTCGTTGAAGTTGAGCAGGAACTTGACCGCGGCCGGCATCACGACGAAGTAGGAGAAGGCGATCCCGGCCAGGAACAGCGCCGGAAAGAGCAGCAGAATCGGCAGGATCACCCGCTTCTCGCGGGGGCTGAAGGCGGGCAGGACGTAGGCGTAGAGCTGGTAGAGGACGACCGGCAGCGAGAGCACGATGGCGCCGTACGCGGCGACCGTCACCGTCGTCGTGAACGGCTCGGTAACGCCGAAGGTGATCAGCTTCTTGTGGCCGTCAGGCAGCGGCCCCCCGGCGATTTCCAGCAGCAGGTGGTTCTGCCAGAAGCAGAGCGCGAGGGCGACGCCGAAGGCGGCGATGCAGACGATCAGGCGAGCGCGGAGCTCGTCGAGGTGCTCTACAAGGCTGAGGCGATCCTCATGGGAGACCGCTTTGACGCGGCGCGGCATCCCGCTGTGCCTCAGCTGCGATCGTCAGGCTTCTCGGCCGGTGCGCTCACGACCGGAGTCGACTCCGGCGCCTGTGCCGTCGCCTGCGAGGCTTGAAGCGCTTTGGGGTCGTCGTCCTCGTCATCGTCCTTGCGCTCGCCGGTGACCGTCTCTTTGAACTCGCGGATTCCGCGACCGAGGCTGCTTCCCAGCTCCGGTAGACGTTTCGGGCCGAAAACGATCAGGGCAATGATGAGAACGATGCCAATCTCGAGGGGACCAATGTTTCCGAACATTGCCTCCATGGTAACGGGGGGGATCGGCGGCCGGATCAGCGCCAACGCAGGTTTTAGATACCCGTTAGTGGGGTTTTGTCGCTTTTGCGTCGAAGAGGTCCGGATCAAGTCTGCCTCTCCCGGGTTCGATAAGGAAGAAATGCCCGAGCCGACCAACCGCACCCAGGACTTCGCCCACCTGCACATCTGCCCCGAGTGCGGCTCGCCATTGGTGCAGCCGACCTGCTGGGAGCAGGCGGGCGATCGCACCCACTGGCGCGTCTGGCGGCGGTGCCCGGAGTGCGAGTGGGCCTGCCAGGGCGTTCACGGCGAGGACGAAATCGACGCCTTCGACGAGCAGCTCGACCGCGGGGCCCACGAGCTCGCCGACGAGCTGCGGGCACTGGAGCATGCCAACATGTCGGACATGGCCGAAGCTTTCATCGCCGCCCTCGACGCCGACCTGCTCGGCGCCGACGACTTCGCATGAGCCTCGAGGGCGCTGCCGCCCTCGTCACGGGCGCTTCCAGCGGGATCGGCGAAGCGACCGCGCGAGCCTTCGCCGCCCAGGGCGCAGCGGTGGCGCTGTTGGCCCGGCGTGGCGATCGACTCGACAAGTTGGTCGGCGAGATCGAGCTCGCCAGCGGCAAGGCGGTGAAGCTCGAGGCGGACGTCAGCGATCGCGCCCAGGCGGAGGCGGCCGTCGCCCGCGCCGCCGAGGAGCTCGGCCGGCTCGACGTCGTCGTCAACAACGCCGGCGTGATGCTGCTCGGTCCGATCGTCGACGCCCCGGTCGAGGAATGGGAGCAGATGATCGAGGTCAATCTGCTCGGCCTCCTCTACGTCTCCCGCGCTGCGCTCCCGCACCTTCTCTCCGCCGCTGCAGGCGAGCGCGGTGTCGCCGACCTGGTCAACATCTCCTCGGTTGCCGGTCGCGTCGCCCGCCTGGGCAGCGGCGTCTACAACGCGACCAAGCACGGCGTCGGTGCCTTCAGCGAGTCACTGCGCCAGGAGGTGACCGGGCGCCAGGTGCGGATCTCGCTGATCGAGCCGGGCGCGGTTACGACCGAGCTGATCGACCACAACCGTCCCGAGATCCAGGAGATGATCCGCCAGCGCATCGACGGGATCGAAAAACTGCAGTCCCCCGACATTGCCGACGCGATCTCCTACGTCGTCACCCGGCCGCCGCACGTCGCGATCAACGAGGTCCTGATCCGGCCCACCGGCCAGACCGGCTGAGCGGGACCGCCGGGGCGCTCAGCTGTAGCGCTGGACGACGCCGTCGGCGACCAGCGCCAAGAGCTGGCGCTGTTCGGGAGCGAAGCTGGCGCTCTCGAGGCTGCGCTTGCCGGCGTCGACCATCTCCAGAGCCCGGGCGCGGACCGCGTCGAGGGCGCCGGTGGCGGCAATCCGGTCGCAGAGCGCCGTTGCCGACTCGGCATCGAGGCCGTGCAGGTCGACCTCGCGGATGTCGCGGTCGCGGTTGACGGCCTCGATCAGCGGCAAAGTCACGGTGCCGTCGAGCAGGTCGGTGCCGCGGGCCTTGCCGGTTCGCTCCGGTGGCCCGGCAACATCGAGAACGTCATCGAGCAGCTGGAAGGCGAGGCCGACCTCGGAGCCGAAGCGGCGCAGCTCGTCATCGCTGCGGCCGAGCAGGCATGCGCATTCGAACAGCGTCGCCGTCTTCAGCCGGCAACGTTCGAGGTAGCGCTGCTCGGATACATCCAGGTCGAAGGCGTCCTGACGCTGAGCCAGCTCGCCGCGGGCGAGGGCGACGGAAGCGCCGGCGAGGAGGGCTACCGCGCGCGGGTCACCAGCGCCGGCGAGCAGGGCGAAGGCGCGCGCGAGCAGCAGGTCACCGGTCGCAACCGCGCGCACCCGACCCGAGGTGGCGGCCACAGTCGGGACACCGCGGCGCAGCGGTGCCTCGTCGAGGACGTCGTCGTGGACCAGGGTCGCCATGTGGACCAGCTCGATCGCGGCCGCCGCGCGCACTGCCGCCTCGCCGCCGTCGGCGCCGGCGCAGAGCAGGACCAGCATCGGCCGCAGCCGCTTGCCACCGGCGGCCAGCGTCGCCCCCGCGTCCGCACCGAGCAGCTCACCGTGGTCGCCGATCTCCCCCCGCAGCATGTCCTCCACCTCGCCCATCCGCGCCGGCAGCCAGCGGCTGGAGGCGTCGAGGACCGCCGTCACCGGCGGCGGCACGGCCGAGCGTCGCGTCACCCTGGCGTCACCCGCGGATGCCGCTGTGGATCGCGATGATCCCGCCGGCGAGCACCGTGTACCGGATCCGTTCGAAGCCGGCAGCGTCCATCTTCTCGGCCAGCCCCTGCGGGTTCGGGAAGCTGCGGACCGACTGCGGCAGGTACGAGTAGGCCTCGGGATCTTCCGAGAAGGAGCCGAGCAACGGCACGATGCGGTCGAACCAGAACGAGAAGAACCAGGAGAGCGGCGGCCGGGCCGGCTGCGTGATCTCGAGGATGACCAGGCGGCCGCCGGGCTTCAGCACCCGTGCCATCTCGCGCAGCCCACGGTCGAGATCGGCCAGGTTGCGGACGCCGAAACCGACCGTGATCGCGTCGAAGCGCTCGCCGTCGTACGGGAGCTGCAGGGCATCGGCCCACTCGAAGCGAACGCCGGAGGCGCCGCGCTTGGCGGCCTTCTCGCGGGCGAGATCCAGCATCGGCTCGGAGAAGTCGCAGCCGACGACGCGGCCGTCGGGGGCGACGCGCCCGGCCAGCTCAAACGCCAGGTCGCCGGTCCCGCAGCAGACGTCGAGGGCGGAGTCGCCCGGTCCCAACTCGGCGCGCTCGGCGGCGCGCTGGCGCCAGTGGTGGTGGAGGCCGGCCGTCATCACCGAGTTGAGCGCGTCGTAGTGGCCGGCGACGCGGTCGAACATGCGGTTGACCTGACCGGCGAAGTCAGGCGACGTGCGGTTGTCGTTGATCGTGTCCATCAGGTCAGGACATTGTGATGCGCCCACCGCGGGCGCGCTGTGCCACTAATCGAGCGAGGAAAGGAAGTTGGCCAGCTCTTCGATCTTCTTCGGCGGCAGATCGCGGAACGAAGGCATGATGCCGGGGCCGATTTCGACCGAACGGATGATCGCCGCGCGCGGGATCCGCGACGCGATGTGAGTCAATTCCGGCCCGGGGCCGTTGTTGCCGTTCTCGCCGATCTTGTGGCAGGCGAGGCAACCCGAGCCCGCAACGACCTCCTTGCCGGCCTCGTATTGCGGCGCGACCTTCATGTCGATCTCGGTCGGCGGCCCGGCGACGGCACCGGCGTAGGTCAGGTAGCCCATCGCCAGGATCGTCAGGCAGCCGGCGGTCAGCGCAATCGGGCGGCGCTCCGGGCGGCGCTCCGGGTTGCGATCGTAGAACGGCAGCAGCAGCAGCAGAACCATGCAGATCGTCGGGATCCCGATCGTCGCGATCGGGACCAGCTCCGGCGGCTTGATCACGCGCAGGACCTCGAAGAGGAAGAAGAAGTACCACTCGGGACGCGGCACGTAGGTGGTCGAGGTCGGGTCCGCCTTCGGCCCCTGCTCGGCGCCGAGGATCAGCGACATCGCGATGATCACGGCGACGACGATCAAGGCCATCGCCGAGTCCTTGAGAACGGCGTAGGGGAAGAACGGCTTCCCCTTCTTCTTTAAAAGCTCGTATTCCTCGAGGTATGCCTGCTTGTCCGCCGGCTTCACGCGCCCGAGCCTCCATTGGTGGACGGCCCGGCACCGTTGCCCTCAGCACCGGCGTCGAGCTGGGAGACCGGGGTGGCGATCTTCGGCTTCTTGGCTTTGACCCAGGGCGGCGCCGTCGTGCCGAGCTTGACGACGAGGTACATGTGGGCACCGATCAGGGCGATGATCGCGCCGGGTACGAGCAGCATGTGGATCGCATAGAAGCGGGATAACGTCGTCGCCCCGAGCTCGGGTCCGGCGCGTAAGAAGTCGCTCAGGTAGGGGCCGACGATCGGGCCGGTGCCGTTGATGTTGATGCCGACGATCGAGGCCCAGTAGGAGCGCTGGTCGAACGGCAGCAGGTAGCCGGTGAAGGCCATCGTCATCGTCAGGATCAGCAGCACGACGCCGATCACCCAGTTGAGCTCGCGCGGGTACTTGTAGGCGCCGAAGAAGAACGTTCGGCCCATGTGCAGGAAGATCAGGATCACCATCACGCTCGATCCCCACTTGTGCATCCCGTGCACGAGCTGGCCCAGCGGCACGTCGTTGTTGATGTGCGAGATCGAGGCGTAAGCCTGGGTCGCCGAGGGCGTGTAGAACATCGCCAGGAAGACGCCGGTCGTCGCCTGGACGATGAAGGCGAAGAGCGTCGCCGAGCCGAGCGTGTAGAACCAATTGGTCCCCTTCGGCACCTTGCGGTAGAGCATCCCGGTGAGGAAGCCGCTGGCGCCGGTGCGCTGGTCGACCCAGGCGAGGACGTCGGCCGGGGCATCCTTCGCCTGATCGGTCAGCCGGTCCACATGGGTGCGGCTCGGCGGCGGCGAGGACTTGAGGTCGGTCGGCGCCTGTCCCTTGCGGTCTTCGGCGCCCGGCTTGGGCGGTTTGCGCAGGGGCGGCGGGACGACGAAGTCCGGGATTTTCGGAGCGCGCAGTTTCGGCATCAGGGCGGTGGGAAGGTAGAGGGTCGCGGCGGGTAGAGGTATTCCCAGATCCCGCCGGTGAACTCCCCGGGATCACGGGCACGGACCGGTTCCATCTGGTTGGTCACGCTGTAGCGCGGACCAACCTCGACCTGGCCGTTGCGGACCCGGGTCTGGAACTGGTCGAGCGGGCGCACCGGCGGGCCGCCGATCCGCTTGCCCTGGAAGTCGTAGACGCCGCCGTGGCAGGGGCAGATGAAATTGCCGGCCGCCTCGACGAAACGGACCGGGCAACCGAGATGGGCGCAGCGGTTGGAGACGGCGACGTACTTGCCCGCTTCTTCTTCGAGGTCGGCGGAGCTCTTGCGCACGTAGGCGATCGTCTTGCCGGCGTCGCCGATCCCCTCGGTTTCGGTGAAGACGACCTGACGGTAGGTGTCTTCGACGAAGTCGCTGGTCGGGCCGACCGCCTCCCAGCGCTCCTTGCCGCGGTGGAAGATCGGCGCCACCGCGAAGCCGACGGCGGGGAGGATGATCGCGGCGCCGGCGATGCCGCCGAGGCCCTGGGCGGCGATCGTGAACGCGCGGCGCCGGGTCATCGACTCTCCCTCGAAGTAGCCGGGAGGGTCGGGCTTGACCCGCTGCTGGGGAGCCTCCTCGGCTCCGTTCATCTTGTCCGCGCTCTCAGGTGCCACGTGTCTCGCGTTTCAGTCGTCAAGTCTATTGCGTTAAGGACGGCGCCGGCTCTCAGCTGCCGCGCCCTGCCCCGCTACGATCGACTCGAGCGCCGGGGAGCTTATGGAACGGCGGCGCCAGGTGACAGGGAGGTCGAGAGATGCGGTTTCACAGACGCGGTTCGGGAGTTGCGATCGTCGCCATTGCGGCGGCTCTGGGAGCGATGTTGGCAGCCGCGGGAGCGCTGGCCACGACCTCGCCGACGCAGACGCGCGAAGGCTTCGTCGTCCAGGTCGAGCCGATCTGCAAAACGAACACCAAGGCCAACGAACGGATCCTGGCCAACGTCCGTGGATACATCAAGCAGGGCAAGCTGAAGCTGGCGGGAGCGCAGTTCCTGAAGGCGTCGGAAGCGTTCGGAAAGGCCGTCAAGCAGATCGCGGCGGTGCCGCAGCCGACCGCCGACGCGGCGAAGCTGACGAAGTGGCTCGGCTATCTCGACGACCAGACGATGCTGCTGGCCGAAACCGGCAAAGCCCTGAAAGCGGAAAAAAAGACGCGGGCACAGGAACAGATCGTTCGCCTGCGCAACAACGCCAACCTCGCCAACAACACCGTGCTCAGCTTCGAATTCCGTTACTGCAAGATCGAACAATCGCGCTTCACCTGAGTTGGCCCGGCGGGCTCGCTTGCGCCCGAAGGCGCTGGCGGCGGCCCTCGCCTGCGCCGCGCTGCTGGCGGCGCCGGCGGGCGCCGAGGTCGCTCAGAAGAACGGCCTGATCGTCTCCTTCGGCGGCTCGATCTCGCCCCGGTCGCTGCCGCGGACAGGCACGGCGCCGATCGGCGTCACGGTCGCCGGCCGGGTCCGCACGGCGAGCGGCCGGCTGCCGCCGGCGCTGCGCCGGATCTCGCTCGAGATCAACCGCAACGGGGTCCTCGACGACCACGGCCTGGCGGTCTGCCGGCCCGACCAGATCGAGCCCTCGAGCTCCCGCCAGGCCCTGGCGACCTGCGGCAAGGCGCGGGTCGGGGGCGGCCAGGTCACGGGGCGGGTCGTCCTCCCCGATCAGCTCCCCGTTGCCTTCCGCGGCAGGGTCATCGCCTTCAACAGCCGCCGCCCGGACGGCGGACGCGCGATCCTCGCCCACGTCTACACCGGCTCCCCCTTCGCGATCTCGGTCGTCCTCGTCTTCGCCCTCGAAAGCACCTCTGGCACCTTCGGCACTCGCCTCGTCGCGGTCGTTCCGCGGCAAACCCGGAGAGTGCTCCACATCACCGGGTTCCGCCTTCACCTCGGGCGCAACTACTCGCGTGGCGGTCGCCGCCACAGCTACCTCAGCGCCGGCTGCCCGGCGCCCGCTGGCTTTCCCGGCACGACCTTCCCGCTGACGCGGGCCGCCTACTCGTTCGTCGGCGGCACCACGTTGCGCAGCGTCATCGTGCGGACCTGCCACGCCCGGGGCTAACGCCCGGCGACGGCCGCCACGGCGTCGACCCAGAGCTGCGGAACCTCGCCCTCGCGACCCTCGGCATGGAGCTGGGCGCAGCTGCTGATCAGGTCGGAGAGGACCGCGACCGCCTCGGTGTCGCCGAGGGCGGCGAGGCGGTCGAGGCCGAGCGCGTAGAGGTAGTCGCCGGCGAGCAGGCCGAGGTCCTCGTCGTGGCCGGCGAGCAGGCGCGGCTCGCCGTAGTGGAGCAGGTAGCCCTCGCGCACCGCCTCGACGACCAGCGCGTACTCGCCGGGGGCGGCTGCAGCCCGCGGGCCGGCGGCGACGGTCGTGCCGAACTTCGGTGGCGCAGCCGGCTCGACGACGTGCGGGGAGATCGGGGTGGCCTCGGCGCGGAGCTGCTCGGCAAGCGCCTGCAGTGCGTTCATCCGAGCGCCTCGTCCAGTGCCTCGGCGGCCGCTTCGAGGGTGCGGTCGACGCTGGCGTCGGTGTGGGCGAGCGAGACGAACCACGCCTCGAACTGCGAAGGCGGCGGGTAGACGCCGCGGTCGAGCATCGCGTTGCAGAAGCGGGCGTGGGCGGCAGTGTCGCAGGCGCTGGCCGCGGCGAAATCGGTGACCGGGTCGGGGTTGAAGAAGAGGGTGCAGAGGCCCGGCGCCGAGGCGACCTGCAGCGGCCGGTCCGCCGCCAGCTCCGTGAAACCGTCGGCGAGGCGACTGGTGAGGCCACCGAGGCGGGCGTAGGCGTCGGCGTCGAGCGCAGCCAGAGTCGCCAGCCCGGCGGCGGTCGCCAGCGGGTTGCCGGAGAGCGTTCCCGCCTGGTAGACGTCGCCAGCCGGCGCGACCCGTTCCATCGCCTCGCGCGGGCCGGCGAAGGCCGCCGCGGGCAGGCCGCCGCCGATCACCTTGCCGATCACGGTCAGGTCCGGTTCGACCCGGTAAAGCTCCTGGGCGCCGCCGCGGGCGACGCGAAAGCCGGTGATCACCTCGTCGAAGACGAGCAGGGCGCCCGCCTCGCGGGTCGCCTCGCGGAGGAGCTCGAGGAAGCCTTCGGCCGGCGGGACGACGCCCATGTTGGCGGCGATCGGCTCCGCCAGCAGGGCCGCGACTTCTTGCTCGGCGAGGGCCGTGGCGACCGCCTCGCGGTCGTTCCAGGGGACGACCACCGTCCCCGCCGCCTGCGCCGCGGTCACCCCCGGGCTGCCGGGAACGCCCAGCGTCGCCAACCCCGAGCCGGCATCGGCGAGCAGGCCGTCGGAGTGGCCGTGGTAAGCGCCGGCGAACTTGACGACGACCTCACGGCCGGTGAGCGCCCGCGCCAGCCGCACCGCTCCCATTGCCGCCTCGGTGCCGGAGCTGGTCATCCGCACCATCTCGACCGAAGGAAGGCGGGCGACGATCTGCCCGGCGAGCTCTACCTCGGTGGCGGTCGCAGCGCCGAAGCTGGTGCCGCGCTTGGCCGCCTCGATTACCGCCGAGACCACCGAGGGCTCGGCGTGGCCAAGGATCAGCGGCCCCCACGACCCGACCCAGTCGAGGTAGCGGTTGCCGTCGACGTCGACCATCTCGGCGCCATCGGCGTAGTCGATGAAAATCGGGTCACGGCCGATCTGGCGCATCGCCCGCACCGGCGAGTTGACCCCTCCTGGAAGGACCTTCAGGGCCTCGGCGTACAGACCCTCCGAGCTAGGAATGCTCGGCCTCCCAGGCCGCGTACTCGTCGGTGAAATAGTGGAGACGAATCTTCTTGTACTCGGTCGAGGAGTAGAGGGTGGCGCGATCGTCCGGCCCGATCCCGCACTCGGCGGCGATCGAGTCGAGGATCGCGTCGCACTCCTGCTTCGAGCGGCCGTGGGCCATCGTGAAGACGCTGTAGGGCCAGTCAGCGTAGGTCGGCCGCTGGTAGCAGTGGGAGATGCCGCGGAAGGAGGCCATGTGGCCGCCGACCTCGAGGATTTCGTCCTCCGGGACCTTCCAGACCCCCATCCCGTTGGCCGAGAAACCGGCCCGGCGGTGATAGAGGATCGCCGCCACGCGGCGCAGGATCTTGCGGTCGATCATCCCCCGCAACCGCTCCAGGATCTCCTCGGTCGAGATCCCGAGCTCGGCGGCAGCCTCGTCGTAGGGGCGGGCGACGGCGGCCATCGGGCCCTGCAGCGCCTTGATCAGGGCGATGTCGTCCTCGTCGTAGGGCTGCGCTTCGAGCTCGCGCGGGGGGGCCGCTTCGACCGCGCTCGCCAGTGCCTCGGTCCCCTTCTCCATCTCCAGGTTCATGTTGATTTTGAACAGGGTCAGGGTCGGCAGCTCGCGCATCGACTCCGCCCCGGTCTCCTCCATCAGCGCCTCGAGCGTGCCCGACAGGCCGAGCTCCGAATCGGGCGGCGTCGCGATCGTGAACCAGAGGTTGAAGTCGTGAGTGCGCAGGTAATTGTGGGAGACGCCGGGATGGGCGTTGACGATCTGCGCCGCCCGCTGCGGGTTCTCGGAGTCGACTTTGGCCGCGACCAGCATCGACTCGTAGCCGAGCGCGCGGGTGTCGAAGATCGGCGTGATCTCGCGGATGATGCGGCCGTCGAGCAGACGCTGGGTGCGGGCGAGAACGTCGTCGAGGTCGAGTTCCGCCTCCGAGGCGACGAGGGCGAACGGTTCGGGGTCGAGCGGAAAGCTCGACTGCAGCAGGTTCATCAGCCGCTTATCGGTCTCGTCGAGCGGGATCGCCGAGCCGTCCTTGCGGCTGCGGGCCTTCGACTGCGGGGTCTTCACCGAAGCCAAGCTGCAGCCTCCTTCGCGTAGTAGGTAACGATCGCGTCGGCGCCGGCGCGGCGGATCGAGGTCAGAGTCTCGACCACCGCGGCGCGCTCGTCGATCCAGCCGTTGGCGGCGGCCGCCTTCAGCATCGAGTACTCGCCGGAGACGTGGTAGGCGGCGACCGGGGCGGCGGTCGCGTCCTTGACCCGGCTCACGACGTCCAGGTAAGGCGTCGCCGGCTTCACCATCAAGATGTCGGCTCCCTCTTCGAGGTCGAGCTCGGCCTCGCGCACCGCTTCGGCGCCGTTGGCGGGGTCCATCTGGTAGCCGCGGCGGTCGCCGAACTCCGGGGTCGACTCGGCGGCGTCGCGGAACGGTCCGTAGAAGGCTGAGGCGTACTTGGCGCTGTAGGCGATGATCGGCACGTCGGGGTGCCCCTCCTCGTCCATCTGGTAGCGGATCGAGCCGATCCGGCCGTCCATCATGTCGCTGGGGGCGACCGCGTCGGCGCCAGCCTCGGCGTGGGAGATCGCGGTTTTCGCCAGCAGCTCGACCGAGAGGTCGTTGTCGACTTCGGTGCCGCCCTGGCGGAAGACGCCGCAATGGCCGTGCGAGGTGTACTCGCAAAGGCAGACGTCGGTGATCACGACCAGGTCCGGGTGCGCGTCCTTGAGGGCGCGGACCGCCATCTGCACGATCCCCTCGTCGTCGTAGGCGCCGCTGCCGACCTCGTCCTTCGCGGCGGGGATGCCGAACAGCAGCAGGGCCCCGATCCCCGCGGTGGCGATCTCTCCCGCCTCCTCGACCAGGCCGGAGATCGAGAAGCGCTCGATCCCGGGCATCGACGGAATCTCCTCGCGGATGCCCTCGCCGGCGACGACGAAAACGGGCTGGATCAGGTGCGCCGGCGAAAGCTCGGTCTCACGCACGAGGGCGCGGAAGGTGTCGGTCCGGCGCAGACGGCGCAGGCGAGTGGCGGGGAAAGCCATACGGGTTCGATTCTAGGGTTCACCCAATCTCAACGGCCACCTCGGGACCACCCCGGGTACCGTTGAGCGCCGATGGACGGGGCTGCGACAGTCGCGCTCGAGGCGCGGGGGCTGGTCAAGCGCTACGGCGCGCGGGAGGCGTTGCGAGGCGTCAGCTTCGAGGCACAGCCGGGCGAGCTGGTGGCGGTGATCGGGCCCAACGGTGCCGGCAAGACGACGCTGCTCTCGATCCTCGCCGGCATCCTCGCGCCCGACGACGGCGAGGTCGCCGTCGCCCGCGGCGAGGTCGGCTGGGTCCCCCAGCAGGCGGCGCTCTACCGGCGCCTGACCGTCGAGGAGAACCTGCTGCTGTTTGCGCGGCTCGAGCGCCACGAGGATCCGCGCGCCTCGGTCGAGGAGATGCTCGAGCTCTCCGGCCTCGGCGAGCGTCGCAGCGAGATCGTCGCCCGTCTTTCCGGCGGCAACCAGCAGCGGATCAACATCGCGGTCGGCCTGCTCTCGCGGCCCCAGGTGCTGCTGCTCGACGAGCCCAGCGTCGGTCTCGACCCGCGACAACGGGCGAAACTCTGGGAGTTCGTCTCCGGGCTTGCCGCTGTCGGGACGACGGTGATCTTCTCCACCCACGACATCCAGGAGGCCGAGCGCTACGGCCACCGCCTGCTCGTCCTCGCCGACGGCGAGTCGCTCTTCGACGGCGGCCCCGCGGCGCTGCTCGAGGCCGTCCGCGCCGAGGCGCCGGAGGCCGCCGGCCGCGACTTCGAGACCGCCTTCGTCGCCTACCTCCAGCACCGGGGGCACTGAGGCGTGCGCTGGCTGCTGCTCAAGGACCTGCAGATCCTGCGCCGCTCACCGCTGCAGGCGGCGCTGCTCGTCGCCTGGCCGATTCTGATCGCCGTCCTCGTCGGCTTCGCGATCTCCGGCGGCTCGGAGAAGCCGCGGGTCGCCTTCCTCAACGAAGTGCCGGCCGAGAGCCGGATCAGCGTCGGCGGTGAGGGGCTGCCGGCGGCCAACGTCAAGAACCGGATCTGCAAGCGGGTCGAATGCGTCGAAGTCGGCAGCCGCGAGCAAGCGGTCTCCAGGGTCGAATCGGGCGACGTGCTGGCGGCGCTGGTCCTGCCCGCAGATCTGGTCGAGAAGATCAACTCGCTCTCGACCCTCGACCCCGGCACGCCCGAAGTCGAAGTCCTCGTCAACGAAGACGACCCGGTCAAGGCGGAGCTGGTCAAAGACCGGATCGACTCGCTGCTGGCGCAGGCGAACCTGGCGATCGCGCGGCGGATCGCGGTCGAAGGCAGCCGCTACCTGAAGCTGCTGATCGACGGCGGCAACCTGAAGCTGCTCGGCCAGTCGATCCCGATCCTCGGTCTCGGCGCGACGGCACGGATCCTCGCTGCGCTCGAACCGGCGCTGGCGCCGAACCTGCGCGCCTCGCTGCGCGAGGTGATCCAGTTCGCCGACCAGGGGCGCGAAAACCTCAACGTCGCCGGGCCGCTGATCAACCGCCTGGCCCAGCCGATCGTCGTCGACCGCGTCGCCGTCGGCGGCTCTTCGCCGCCGCTGGAAGTCTTTGCGATCGCCGTCGCCGCGACCCTGGCCCTGGCCTTCGTCGTCATCCTGCTCGTCGCCGGATCGCTGGCACTCGAGCGCGAGGAGAACGCCTTCCCGCGCCTCACCCGCGGTCTCGTCTCACGCGAGGCGCTGCTGACCGAGAAGGTCCTGCTCGGGGTCGCGGTCGGTTTCGTGGTGACGATGCTGCTGCTCGCCGGGCTGGAGCTGTTCGTGCCGCTGGAATGGAGCCGGATCGGTCTCTGGCTGGTCGCGATCCTGCTCGGCGGGGCGGCGCTCGGGGCGGCCGGGGCGGCGCTCGGGGCGGCGGCGCGCGAGGTCCGCGCCGTCTCGCTGCTGGCCTTCATGGTCACCCTGCCGGTCGCCCTGCTCTCGCTGGTCCCGGCCGGCACGGTCGGCGGCGGCGTCTACGACGCGATCCGGATCGTCACCGCCTTGTTCCCGTTCAAGCCGGCGCTGCAGGCGATGACCGCGGCGCTCGACTCAGCCGGGCCGAGCATCGGCGAGCCGCTGCTGCACCTCGTCGTCTTGACGCTGGCCTACGGGGTAATCGCGCGGCTGGCGCTGCGGCGCTTCGCGGCGGTGTGAGGGCACGGACGGCGGACGACGCTACTGGCTTTCGGCGCCCTCGTGGTAGCCGCGCGGCAGGTACCAGCGCTGGCACTGGCGGCCGGGGGATTCCGGCGACTTGCCCTCTTCGGTCGAGTTCCCCCAGCGCCCGAACCAGTTCGCCCACGGCCCGAACTCCCTCCATTTGAGATCGGCGAGCGGAGCGCCTTCGCCGTCGGCGTCGTCGGCGATCTCCTGGATTTCGTCGGTCGCCTCGAAGAAGTTCGCGTGCGAGTCGCGGGCGACGTAGATCAGCGGGCGCCCGTCTCGCTTCTTGACCTGGTCCCAGCCCCGCTTGCCGCCGCTGTGGTGCTGGGAGACGGTCATTGCGACCGGCTCACCGTCCCGATAGCCGACCTGGACGAACTCCCAGTCGCCCTCGTGCTTGCCGGCCACCAAGGCGATGACCTTCGGGTTGTAGAGGTACCAGAGCCAGTACTGGATCCAGGTCAGGCCACCGTCCTCGAGTTCGCGCCGGTAACCGACGCCGCGCAGCTCGGGCGGCAGGCTCGTTTCCTGTTCTTCGGGGGTCGGTCTGCCCGGGAAGTTCATCCGGCCGCCCTCGAGCGGCAGCGAACCAAGCTGCACCGGGCCCGAATCTCGGTAGCTCCCCTCCGCATCGGGGCCGGCGTGGCCGGGCGGCGGCAACATCATCGTCGCCGGTACCGCCTCGACGCTCTCGACGGCGAGCGGCTGGAACTTCTCGTGCGAGTCGAGGAGGAAGATCGGGATGCGCTCATCCATGGTCGAGCCGAACCTAGCGTTCGAGCTCGTTCCGAGCAAAAACGCCCGGGGACGCCGAGTCTCAGAGCTCGAGCGGCAGCGAGCCGCCGCGGAGGACCGCGGTGCGGGCGGCGGCGAGGCCCGGGTCAAGGCTCGACTCGACGAAGCGCTCGAGGTCGAGCTCCGGCGCCAACACGTGTCGGACTCGCTCCAGAACCTCGACCTCTCCCAGCGCCCGGAAGCGACGGCCGTCGGACTCGACTGCCGCCAGTGCCACCTCGGAGCCGTCGACGGCGAGGCACCCGTGGCGGCTGACGTAGAGGTCGACCGCCTCGAGCTCGGTGCCGTCTTCGGTGCGGAGCTCGGCGCCACGGAGCTCCTGCAGCTCGTAGTTCGGCTCGGTCCTCGTCAGCAGCTGCTCCTGGCCCGCCGTCGGGTAGGCGACGAAGACCGGGGCGACGGTGCCGAGGCTGCGCTGCAGGGTCGACGGCACCGCGCCGTAGGGAGAGATGTGGGCCGAGTAGACGACGTCGAAATCGCGCAGCCCGGCGCGCAACACCGGCAGCGGCTCGTCGGGCAGCGTCGCCAGCTTGCGGGCCAGCACCGAAGGCGCCGCGTTGGCGCCGTAACAGAGCAGCGGCCGGCGGCCGGCGAGATCGACGCCCTCCGCCGGCAGATCCGAAGTCCTGCTCCGGAGCTGGACGAAGGAACAGAGCGGCGCCTCGTAGGGGTAGGCGATCGCCCGCGCCAAGATCTCGCCCGCATGCCGCGGCTCTTCCACCCGATTGAATCTCGCAGATAGGGTCATTTGACTATGCGGGTCCTCTTCATCGGTGACGTGGTCGGCAGCCCGGGTAGGCGTGGCCTGCGCGACGCGATGCCCGGCTTGCGGGAACGACATTCCCCGGACTTGATCGTCGTAAACGGCGAGAACTCGGCCGGCGGCATGGGGATCACCGAGCGCACGGCCGGCGACATCTTCGCCACCGGTGCCGGCGTCATCACCACCGGCAACCACGTCTACCGCCACCGCGAGGCCTACGAGTACCTCGAACGCGAGCACCTCGTGATCCGGCCCGCCAACTACCCGCAGGGCAACCCCGGCCGCGGCTACACCGTGGTCGAGGCCGGCGGGCTCAGGGTCGGCGTGATCAACCTCAGCGGCGGCGCCGGGCTCAAGGTCGCCCGCTCGCCGTTCGACGCCGTCGATGAGATCCTCGGCCGGATCGAAGCCGATGCCGTCGTCGTCGACTTCCACGCCGAGATGACGAGCGAGAAGGTGGCGATGGGCTGGCACCTCGACGGCCGCGTCGCCGCCGTGCTTGGCACCCACACCCACGTCCCCACCGCCGACGGGCGGGTGCTGCCGGGGGGAACCGCCTTCATCTCCGACGTCGGCATGACCGGCTCCCGCACCAGCGTCCTCGGGGTCAAGCCGGAGCAGGCGCTGGCGTCGCTGATGACGCAGATGCCGACCCGCTTCGAAACGGCGACCGAGGACGTCTGGGTGATGGGCGCCCTGGTCGAGGTCAACCAACAGGGGCTGGCTGATTCGATCGAGCAGGTGATGGTCCCGGCTCCGGAGCCGGCGTCTTAGCGTCCTCCCGGTCGCCGAGCAGGGCCAGCGCCACCAGCAGCAGCGGGTAGAACCAGACCAGGTAGAGGTAGAACCAGTGCTGGAGGGTCAGCTGCACGGCAATGATCAGCGCCGCGCCGAGGGCGGCGACCTGGAGCAGCGACTTGCGGCGCGGGCGAAAGGCGAGCAGCAGCGAGAGCGCCGCGGTGGCGGCGGTCAGGGCCAGTCGCAGCCACTCGATGCCGTTGACCTGGCCCCAGATGCTGAACGGTGAGTCGCGGTCCTGCTGGAACCCGATCGTGCGGTCGTAAAAGGTCTTCAGGCCCGGATCGATCGCCGGCCACAGCATCACGGCGACGCCGGCGAGAGCGAAACCGGCGACGAACAGCAGCGCCGAGCGCCGCTTCGTTTCATAGGTGAGCAGCATCGGCGCCAGCACCGCGGGAACGAACTTGGCGAAGGTGGCGAGGGCCAGCAGCGCGCCGCGGGCGAGCGGGCGGGCGAGGATGACCAGCGTTCCGACCAGGAGCATTGCGACCAGCGAGTCGTTGGAGTTCGACTCCAGGGTGAAGGCGGTGTAGGGGTAGGCGGCCCAGCCGAAGGCGAGGATCGCGGCGAGGCGACGACCGCCGGGCCCGGGGCGGATCCGGAACCCGAGCAGGATCAGCAGCGCGAAGGTGGCGATGTCGAAGGTGATCGCAGCGCCGTGGGCGGCGGGAATGTCGTTCCAGGTCCCGGTCCAGGGCCAGATCAGCTCGAAGGGGACGTAGGCGTAGTAGTTGACCGGGCCGTAGGTGTCGCCCTCGGAGATGTCGTCGGGGAAGTTGCCGTAGATCGCTTCCCCGTGGACGATCCGGTCAGCGCCGACCACGCCTGCGTAGCCGACGTCGACCGCGCCGGAGTCGGCCATGTTGAGCCCGACCCGGAAGCCCATCAGGAACAGCGCCGCGACCAGCAGCCAAAGAGCTGGCCAAACCGGCCGCAGGCCCTCCCCCCGACCGCGGAACCCGATCCACAGTGCCCGCGCCAAGAGGTAGAGCAGTGGCCCGTACTGAAGCGGGACGGAGACGCCGATCTCGCCGAGGTTGAAGAAGACGTGGGAAACGCCGAAGGCGAGCAGGACCAACAGGTCGAGGTTGGCGACCCGGCGCCAGCGGCGCCAGTCGACGAGGCCGATGAGGAAGATCGCGCAGAGCGGCAGGAAGACGTAGGGAGCGTTGAGCTTGTGGCCGAACTGGCCCGAGTAGCCGCGGGCCATCTTCCAGGCGACCTGGTACCCGGTCCAAGACTCCATCACCTTGCCGTCGTGGGAGTCGACGAGGACGAGGACGAGCTCCTTGTCTTCGGCGAAGTAGGCGACCTCCCAGTGGCCGTCGTTCATCGAGGCGCTCGGGGACAGGTCGGGATGCTCCTGGCGCTCGTCGATCACCTTCTGGTCGCGATCCGCCGCTGCGATCGCTTCGGCGCTGGTCACCTTCCCCGGCTCTTCGGGTTCGGGACCGGAAGCCACAGCAGCTGGAGCCAAGACGAGGGCGATTGCCACTACGGCGGCGAGTGGAGCGTGAAGGAGCGCGATCTTTCTCAATTGCTCTCCAGCCCGAAATAGGCGAGGACCGCCGGCGCCACGTCGCGCAGCGTCCATTGCGCGCGCTCGTCCGCCGACTCCGGCCCGCAGCCGACGAACAGCAGCGGCCCGAGCGAGTCGCCCGCGTGCAGCGAGCCGTGGCTGCCGCCGCCGACGTGGCTGTCGCCGCCCCAGTCGACGGCCTCGAAGCCGAGCTCGAGCGAGACGACGAAGTCACCCGCGTGGGGCGCGGTCAGCGCCGACCAGACCCGGGCCAGCGGGTCCGGGTAGGTCTCGCTGCGCAAGGTCCCCGCCTCGATCTCCGCCGCCAGGGCGCCGGGGTCGCCCTCGATCTCCCAGCCGCCGCCACGTAGGTCGGCGACCCCGTCGCCGGGCCGGAAGCGCAGGCGCTCGCCGCGGCGTTCGACCACCGCCCACTCGCCGCCGCTCGCGGGCATCCCCGGCTCCAGCCGGTCGAGCGGCAGCCCGTCGGCGCCCTCGAGGCGGCAGACGAGGTCGACCCCCTCGATCTCCGCCAGCCGCTCCCGAACCTCCTCCGCCTCCGGCCGCTCGTCCTCGGACGGCAGCAGGTAGACGTGGGCGGCGCGGCCGGTCGGGCTGACCGCGAGCTGCGCCAGCTCGGGGCGGTCGTCGGAGGGCTGCAGGACCGACCACTGCGTCGCCAACAGCTCGGCCAGCGGCAGACCGCGGTGGACCTCGGTCTGGGCGTGGTCGGCAACGAGGATCATCGCGTGCTGATCGAGAAAGCGGTCGAGACCCCCGGCCGCCTCGACGAAGCGAGCGAAGCAGGTGTCCGCCTTGGCGATCGACTCGACCGAGGCCTCGGGACCGTGTTTGTGGGAGTAGTTGTCGTTGTCCGGCAACGAGAGCAAGAGGAAGTCGAACAGCTCCCCCTCGGCGAGCTCCGCCGCGCAGCAGGCGGCGTACTCGTCGCGGTTGCCGGGGATCGAGGTCGACTTGCAGGGGACCTCGCGGCTGGCATAGAGGTCACCGTAGAAGAGGTCGGTCGGCCCCCAGGTGTGGTGCTGGAACTTCAGTTTGGTCGCGTCGACGGCGCGGCGCAGAAGACCGTCGAGCGAGACCTCGTGCCGGTGGCGGCCACGGTAGATCAGGAACGGCGTGCAGGCGGTCCGCGCCCCCTCGTCGTCGAGCCGCTCGAACAGGGTCTCGATCTCGGGGCTGAGGTGGGCCAGGTTCATGTTGTAGACGAGGTCGTAGAGGGCGCGGAAGACGCCGAACGCGCGGGTCGCGTCAAGCGAGGACCCGTACTCGACGTAGCGCCGCTCGAGCCGGTGGTACCAGTTCATGCCGCTGATCCAGTGGCGGTCGGCACCGACGCCGGTGACCAGCTCCGAACAGGCGACCGGGGTCACTGAGGGGAAGCTGGAGACGCAGTCGGGAACGAGGACGCCGCGTTCGAGCAGCGCCGCGAAGGTCGGCGCCCGCTCCTCCGCGACCGCGCGTTCGAGCATGTCGGTGCGCAGCGAGTCGACGTAGGTGAGGACCAGCTTCTTGTCGGCGACCGGCATGGCCGGGATCAATGATGGAGCACGCGCGCGCTCGGGCGGCCGGTCGGCGCGGGCAGGGCCCTAGCGCAGGACCCGCAGCCCGGCGTGTTTGCGCTGGGCGCGGCGGTGACGGGAGATCCCAAGCCAGGCGAGGGCGAGGATCACGACGATCACCAGCGGCGCGAAGACGAACGAGATCGCGACCACGATCAGCGCTGCCAGGCCGACCAGGAACCCGAGCGCGCCGGCGCCCGAGCCCTCGCGGCGGCTCGCCCCGTAGACCAGGTCGCTGATCACCAGGCAAGCGGCCGCGGCGCCGACCAGGCCGAGGACGGCGCCAACGATCCCGTTCAGCAGGAAGCCGGCGATCAGGCCGATGACCGCAGCCAGCAGCGTCATCCGCCCGCGGGCGCCGCCATGCGTGCCGGTGGTCCCGGCGAGCATGCCGATCGCGATGCCGATCCCCAGCTCTCGAAGAACGTCCACGTGCGAAAAACTAGCCGTCCGAGCCGTCCGGCGTCGATACGGCACACTTCGCGGATGGCCGAAGTGCCTCAACCGCCCTACCGGCGGCGCGCGCGCGCCAGCACCAGGGACCTGGAGCGTTACGCCGGGCTGTTCGCCGCGCGCACCGCGGTGATGCGTTCCTCGGCGATGCGCGATCTGATGGCGATCACCGCCCGGCCGGAAGTGATCTCGCTCGCCGGCGGCCTCCCCGACACCTCGACCTTCCCGCCCGAGAGCTTCGCCGCGGAGATGACCCGGATCGCCCAGAAGTCGGCGGCGGAGGCGCTCCAGTATGGCCCGACCGAGGGCTTTGAGGAGACCAAGGACTGCATCCTCGAGGTGATGGGAGCCGAGGGGATGCTGCCCGAGCACGACGACGTGATCGTCACCACCGGCGGCCAGCAGGCAATCGATCTGGTCTGCAAGACGCTGGTCGATCCCGGCGATGTCGTCATCTGCGAGGCGCCGACCTATCCCGGCGCGGTCCCGACCCTGACCAGCTACCAGGCCGACGTGATCCAGATCGAGTGCGACCAGGATGGGATGCGGGTCGAGGAGCTGGAGCCGCTGCTCGACCGCCTGCGCGGCGAAGGTCGCCGCCCCAAATTCATCTACTCGGTGCCGACCTTCCAGAATCCCGCCGGGGTGACGATGTCGCTGGCCCGCCGCCAGCAGCTGGTCGACCTGGCCCGCACCCGCGAGCTGCTCGTCGTCGAGGACAACCCCTACGGCCTGCTGCGCTACAGCGGCGAACCGCTGCCGCCGCTCTACCAGCTCGACGGCGGTGACTTCGTCCTCTACATCGGCACCTTCTCGAAGATCCTCTCGCCGGGGATCCGGCTCGGCTGGGCGGTGGCGCCGCCGCCGGTGATGGACAAGATCGTGATCGGCAAGCAGGCGGCGGACCTCTGCACCTCGACCCTGACCCAGTACTTCGTCCGCGAGTACTTCGCCGAAGGCAAGTGGCAGCAGTACATCGAGGAGCTGATCGGGATCTACCGGCGCCGGCGCGACACGATGGTCGCGGCGCTGAACGAGCACTTCCCCGCCGAGGCGACCTGGACCGACCCCGAGGGCGGCCTCTTCATCTGGGCGACGCTGCCCGGCTACATCGATACCAGCGACCTGCTGGCGAAGGCACTGCGAGCTGACGTCGCCTTCGTCCCGGGACAAGCGGCGTTCGTCGCCGAGCGCGGCCGCAACTCGATGCGGCTCAACTTCTCCGGCGTCGACGAGGACGAGATCCGCGAGGGGATCCGCCGGATCGGCAAGGTGATCGACGAGCAGGTCGAGCTCTACGGCGCCCTGACCGGCGAACACCGGCTGCCGAGTCGCGAGCAGACCCCGGCGGAGCCGGCCGAAGAAAACGTGGTGCCGTTCCGGCGCAGCAGCGAAGCCGGCTGAGCGGCCGCTAGGCCGGCGCGCCTAGCTTTCGCCCTGGGCAAAGTCGTCGGGCGTGACCTCGTCGAGGAACTCTTTGAACTTGTCGACGACCTCCTCGGTGTCCTCGACCTCGTGCTCGAACTCGATCGCCGACTCCTCGATCACGTCCTCGGCGGCGAAGATCGGGGCCGAGACCCGGACCGCGAGGGCGAGGGCGTCAGACGGACGCGAGTCGATCTCGACCTCGGAGCCGTTGACCGAGACCGTGATCGAGGCATAGAAAGTGTTGTCGCGCAGCTCGGTGACGGCGACCCGCTCGCATTTGGCGTCGAGGTTCTCGAGCACGTCGGAGAGCAGATCGTGGGTCATCGGTCGCGGGGTCGAAGCGCCCTGCAGCTTCATCAGGATCGCCGCCGCCTCGGGATGGCCGATCCAGATCGGCAGAAACCGGTTCCCGTCGACGGTCTTCAGCAGGACGATCGGCTGCTTGCCGACCATGTCGAAGCTGACGCCGTAAATCTGCATCTGCTGCACGAGAAACGCTCCCGGCCGTGGTTGGACCGCCAAGTATAGGTTGGGGCGACTCCCGATCTATCGGCCGGAAAGTCGCGAAGTTCTTGCAGGTTCGCCCGGGATCCGGCACGTCGTGCGATACCCACGATGCACATCGGCACCTACGATGGCGGCGGTGAAGTCGCCTCGCGTTGATCACGGCCGCAGCTGCCTGACGGTGCCCTCCGGTTGGGACGGGCGGATGGCCTCCTCGTGCCGGTGCGCTTGCCCTTCCAGCAGGCGCAGTAGGAACTCGTCCGCATCGCGACTGAACGCCGCCACCTCGGGACTGGCGAGGGACCAACTCCGAGTCGGGCGACCGCGCCCCGGCGTTTGTTTGTCTTCGCCAACGGCGATTCCCAGCGACTCGAGCTCGGCAAGCCGGCGGGCGATCGTCTGCCGGCTGCCGGGGACCCGTTGTTGGAGGTCCGTCTCCAGGGCTCGACCACCGCTTTTCGTGATCTCCCGCAGCAGGACGTCCGTCAGGTCGTCGGCGAGGATTCGCAGCAGGTGTCGCGTCTGGCGCTCCATCTATTTTTGTCCAACCTATGGACAAAAATAGCGCCTTCATCGCGGCAGAACGCGCCGGGCGGCTTATCCTGACCGTCGGCAGAACGCCTGACCGGGGGGCCCGATGCGGCGCGAGGATCTTCAGGAGCTGCACTACATCACGCATGTCGGCAACGTGCCGTCGATCTGCGAGCGAGGGATCCTCTCTCACCGTCGAGCGGGGGCGATCAAGCACATCTCGGTCGCCCATTCCGAAGTGCAGGACCGCCGAAGGGGGAAGCGCGTACCCGGTGGGCTGCTCCTTCACGACTACGCCAACCTCTACATGACCGCACGTAATCCAATGCTCTACCTGCGTGCCAGGGCCAATGGCCTGGCTGACGAGTTGTGCGTTCTGCAAGTCTCCCAGTCCGTGCTCGACCTGCCGGACGTGGTGGTCACCGACATGAACGCCGCTTCGCCCTACTGCCGTTTCAGCTCAGTCGCCGATGGCCTTGAGGAAGTGGACGCGGAGCGCGTGTTTCGCCACTATTGGACCGAAGGCGACGCGCTCGAGCAGGAACGCTGCAAGAAGGCGAAGTGCGCCGAGGTCCTCGTTCCGGGAAGCGTTGACCCCGGGTGCCTCGAAGGCATCTACGCCGGGACCAAGACCGCGACGGGAACGCTCGAATCGCTCGCCCTCGACCTGGAAATCACTCTGGACGCCGATTTGTTCTTCAACCCATGAGCCCATCCGTCGACATTCGCGAAGGCGACATCTTCAAATCGAAGGCGCAGACGCTCGTCAACACCGTCAACTGCGTCGGCGTGATGGGCAAAGGGATCGCCCTCGGGTTCCGCAAGCGCTTCCCGGCAATGCACGACGACTACGTCCGGCGCTGCGAACGGGGCGAAGTCAGGCTCGGCAGGCCGTACCTGTATCGGCAGGACGCGGGTCCGTGGATCCTCAACTTCCCAACCAAGGACCACTGGCGATCGGTCTCCAAGTTGGCCGACATCGCGACCGGCCTCGACTACCTGGAGGCTCACTACAGCGAGTGGGGAGTCGAGAGCATCGCTGTGCCGCCGCTGGGATCGGGCTTGGGGGGCCTCGAGTGGCAGGTGGTCGGCCCCGCGCTGTACGAGCACCTCGATCGACTTGCGATTCCGGTCGAGCTCTACGTGCCATTCGGGACGCCCCACGAAGAGCTGACCCCAGCGCACTTCCAAGCCTCCCTGCTCGAGGAGGACAGTCGCGAAGGGTTCAAACAGATCGGCCCAGACTGGGTGGCTCTGCTCAGCGTCTTGCAGCAACTCGAATCGCTCTCCTACCCGCCCCCGGTCGGACGCATCCTGTTCCAGAAGCTGGCTTACTTCGCCACCGTGGCCGGACTGCGCTTGGGCCTCGAGTACTCGCGCGGGAGCTACGGTCCGTTCTCCCCTCAGCTGAAGCCGCACGTCACCCACCTGCTCAACAACGGCCTGATCGAGGAGGTCAGGCGCGGGGCAATGTTCGAGGTCAAGCTCGGCCGCACCTTCGACGCCGCGAAGCGAGCGTTCCCTCGCGACCTTTCCCGGTTCCGTCCCCAGATCGATCGCCTCACCGATCTGTTCGCGCGAATGCGGCCGCGGGACGCGGAGGTCGCGGCGACGGTCCACTTTGCGGCCGAGGAGCTTCGCTCCCGCGGGGTCCCCAGGCCGTCGGAGCAGGAAATCGTTGGGGCTGTGATGGACTGGAAGCAGAAGCGGCAGCCGCCGCTCGACCGTGTCGCAGTCGCCGAGTCCGTTCGCGGTCTGAACGCACTCGGCTGGCTGGAGGCGGAGACGAGCGATGACCTCGTCGGCGATCCAGAAATCCAGCTCCTGCACCACTAGAACTCGGACATCGCGGCGGAGTCGATGGGCGATCCTGGATTCGAACCAGGGACCTCGTCCTTATCAGAGACGCGCTCTAACCAACTGAGCTAATCGCCCGGGGACGGCGATGATAGCGGCGGCGGGCAGGCCGGATCGGTCGGCCCTGGCCCCCAAGTGCCTACTTGCCGCGGCGGCGCAGCTCGCGGGCCAGGGCGTGAGCCTCGGCGACGTCGTCGAAGCGGAGCTCGACCGCGAAGCCGTCCTTGCGCGGGCGCACTGTCACCTCGTGCCCGAGGGCGGCCTCGAGTGCGTCGCCGACGGCTTCGAGCGCCTCGGCGATCTCGGGATCGATTGGCGCCTTGCCTCTGTTGACCTTTGGCTGGCTAGCCAGCCGAACCCTGTTCTCGGTTTCCCGGACCGACCATCCCGCCCGCACCGCGTCGCGGCCGAGGCGGCGGCGAACGTCGTTGCCCTGAGCGCCGAGCAGGGCGCGGCCATGGCCCTCACTGAGCTCGCCCGACTCGAGGTGGGCAAGGGTCTCGTCGGGAAGCTCAAGCAACCGAATCAGGTTGGAGACCGCCGGGCGGCTGCGGCCGACCCGGCGGGCCAGCTCCTCTTTGGTCAGGCCCAGGTCCTCGACCAAGGCGGCGCAGGCGCGGGCCTCCTCGACCGGGTTGAGGTCCTCACGAACCATGTTCTCGATCAGCGCCGCCTGCAGCCGCTCGGCCTCGGCCTGGTCGCGGATCACCGCCGGCACCTTGTCGATCCCGGCCTCCTGAGCAGCCCGCCAACGGCGCTCGCCGGCGACCAGCTCGTAGCTGCCGTCGGCGAGCGGGCGAACCAGCAGGGGTTGGACGACGCCGCTGGCCTTGATCGACTCGGCGAGGGCGGTCAGCGCCTCGGGGTCGAACGTCTTCCGTGGCTGGTTCGGGTTCGGTTTGACCAGGGTGACCGGCAGCTCACGCAGCTCGCCGGCGGCGCCAGCCGCCGATTCGGGCAGGATCGCGGCGAGGCCGCTGCCAAGGCCCGCCCGTTTCTTTTTAGTTCCGCTAGCCACGGTTGGAAAGCTCCTTCGCCAGTGCCCGGTAGGCGACGGCGCCGTGCGAAGTGGGGGCGTGCTCGGTCACTGGCAGACCATAACTCGGCGACTCGGCGACTCGGACGCTGCGGGGGATCACCGTCTCGAAAACCATCTCGGCGAAGTGGTCGCGCAGCTCCGACTCGACGTCCTGGGCCAGCCTGGTGCGCTCGTCGTGCATCGTGATCAGCAAACCCGCCACCTCGAGCTGAGGGTTCAGCTCACGCCTGATCAGGCCGAGGGTTTCGAGGAATTGAACCAGGCCCTCCAGCGCCAAGTACTCGGCCTGGACCGGAACGATCACGCGATCCGCCGCGGTCAGCGCGTTGACGCTGACCGGCCCGAGCGCGGGCGGACAGTCGAGGAAGGTCATCGCGAACCGCTCCCGGACCGGCCCGAGGCGTTCGCGCAGGCGGACGTCGGAACCGTCGATCCGGGGCAGCTCGACCGCCGCGCCGGCTAGATCGCGGCTGGCCGGCACCAGCCACAAATTGTCGGGGCCCGCCGGGCGCGCCGCCTCGGCGACCGAGACATCGCCGGTCAGGCAATCGTAGGAGGAGGGATGAAGATCACGGCCTGCGCCGAGGGCGACAGTGGCGTTGCACTGCGGGTCGAGGTCGGCGAGCAGGGTCTGCTCCCCCGCAGCCGCGGAGCAGGAGGCGAGGTTGACCGCGGTGGTCGTCTTGCCAACGCCGCCCTTCTGATTCGCCACCGCGTAGACCAAGCCCATGTCGGCGCAGACTAGGTGACGGGGCCGCCAGGCGTGGGCGAGGATTTCCCGCAGAGTCACCGATTATCTGCGCGCGTCGGAGGTAGGTCGGATAGCCTGCGGACCGTGTCTCAGAGCAATGACTGGCCGGATTCCCCTGCCGAGCGCGCTCGCGAGCTGGTCGAGGGCGTGCTTGACGAACTCGACCTCGACGGTGAGGTGGAGCTCGAGGAGGACGAGGAGCGAATCGCGATCACCGTCGTCGGCAACGACGACTACGGGCTGCTGATCGGCAAACGCGGCCAGACGATCGACGCCCTGCAGCTGCTCTGCTATCAGGCCGCCTTCCGCGGCATGCGCGAGCGCAAGCGCGTCCTCGTCGACGCCGCCGGCTACCGCGAGCGGCGACGCGAGACGCTCGAGGGCCGCGCCGACCGCGCCGCCGAGCAGGCGCTTTCCAACAACCGCGTCGTCGAGATGGACCCGATGAGCGCCCAGGAGCGCCGCGTCGTCCACGAACGCCTCAAAGATCGCGCCGGGGTCGAGACCTACAGCGAGGGCGATGAGCCCCACCGCTGCGTGGTCGTCGCTCCGCTCGTCGCGGAGTGACCCTGGACCCAACCGCTGCGCTCGACCCGGCTGCCCGCGAAGCGCTGGGCAAGGTCCTCGAGCTGCTGGCAAGCGAGCGCGCCTCGGTCAGTTCGGTAGTCGACGAGCGCGCCTGGCAGGTCCACGTCGCCGACAGCCTCACCGGCCTCGAGATCCCCGAGCTGCGCACAGCGTCCCGGATCGCCGACGTCGGGGCCGGGGCCGGCTTCCCCGGCCTGGCCCTCGCCGTCGCTCTCCCCAACGCCCATATCGACCTGATCGAGTCCGTCGGCCGCAAGTGCGAGTTCATGGAGCGGGCCACCGATGCAGCAGGAATCAGCAACGCGACGGCCCTCAACACCCGCTCCGAGGACTGGGCCGCTGCAGACGGCCGCGACGCCTACGACGCCGTCACCGCCCGAGCCGTCGGCCGTCTCTCTACCCTAGCCGAGCTCGCCAGCCCGCTCCTGAAGCCAAATGGCGTCCTCGTAGCCTGGAAGGGAAAACGCGACGATGGCGAGGAGACCCAGCTGGAGAGCGCTTCAGAGGCACTCGCAATGGCCCCGGAGCAAATCCT